>JGI26084J50262_1001132_pt1 | contig 15053 bp, 13 predicted proteins | sample SaaInl6LU_22_DNA_FD_50262 | JGI IMG/M metagenome (IMG submission 50262) | reverse complement strand
TTTACCTGCAGATAGTAATCTAAAAAATACAAGACGTCAAGTAGAAAATGCGGCGTATTCTTTTGTAAATCCGAAACAAACTAAAAACCCAAAAGTTTTACATGTTTCTCAAGAAATGGCAAACCAATTAGGTATTTCTGAAAAAGAAACACAATCAGAATTGTTTAAAAATGTATTTACTGGAAACCAAGTTTATCCCAACACAAAACCTTATGCCATGTGTTATGCTGGGCATCAATTTGGCAATTGGGCAGGACAATTAGGTGATGGTAGAGCTATTAATTTATTTGAAGTTGAGCATCAACAAAAAAATTGGAAAGTACAATTAAAAGGGGCTGGAGAAACCCCATATTCTAGAACTGCAGATGGCTTGGCAGTATTACGTTCTTCTATTAGAGAATATTTNTGCAGTGAAGCCATGTTTCACNTAGGCATTCCAACAACAAGAGCTTTGTCTTTAAGTGTATCTGGNGANGATGTTTTACGCGATGTCTTATATGATGGAAATCCTGCTTATGAAAAAGGCGCAATANTATCTAGAATTGCCCCTTCATTTTTACGATTTGGAAGTTTCGAAATTTTTGCAGCTAGAAATGACCATAAAAACTTAAAAGTTTTAGCAGATTATACCATCAACCATCATTTTTCGCATTTAGGAAAACCGTCTAAAGAAACCTATATCAACTTTTTTAAAGAAGTTGTAGCACGTACTTTAGATCTAATTATCCATTGGCAAAGAGTGGGTTTTGTGCATGGAGTTATGAATACAGATAACATGTCTATCTTAGGATTAACCATAGATTACGGACCCTATGGTTGGTTAGAAGATTTCGATTATAGCTGGACACCCAATACTACAGACAGACAAAATAGACGTTATAGGTATGGCAACAGCCAAATATTGGCTTATGGAATTTGTACCAATTGGCAAATGCTTTGTACCCATTAATTGAAGAAGTAGCACCTTTGGAAGCAATTTTAAATCAATATAAAATTGATTTTGAAACCAAGTCTTTACAAATGATGAAATCTAAATTAGGTTTATACATGAATGATAAAGAAGATGTAAAGCTGATACAAGATTTAGAAGATTGCTTGCAGTTGACAGAAACAGACATGACCATTTTCTTTAGAAACTTAAGTGATTTTGAAGGAACCAATTTCTTTGAAATTTTAGAAAATGCTTTTTATACTACTGCAGAAGTTTCTAAAGACATAAAAGAAAAGTGGGAAAAATGGTTTCAAAACTATGATGATAGACTTCAAAAAGAATCTTTAAATCAGCTACAAAGAAAAGAAAAAATGGATGCTGTAAACCCAAAATATGTATTGCGAAATTACATGGCTCAATTGGCAATTGATGCAGCAGATAATGGAGATTATTCTTTGATAAACGAATTGTTTCAACTTTTAAAAAAGCCTTATTCAGAGCAACCAAAATATGAAAAATGGTTTGCTAAAAGACCTGAATGGGCTAAAAATAAAGTAGGTTGTTCTATGTTGTCTTGTAGTTCGTAAAAATTTAGAATTTAAAAATAGCTCACAGGTTTTTTTACACTGTGAGGTCTAAAAACATAAATAAAAATGAATTTAGGTCTAGGAACAGCTGCTTTGGGGAGACCTCAGTATATTAATGTTCGAACAGAAGAATGTGATAATTCTAATTTAAACACTTTTAGAAAGCAGAGTTTTCAAGTTTTAGAAGACGCTTATCAATTAGGTATCAGATATTTTGATACTGCTCCTGGTTATGGTTTGGCAGAAAAATTAGTTTTAGAATGGTTGCAATCTAAAAAAGATAATACTATAGAAATTGCTACAAAATGGGGCTATACATATACTGCAAATTTTGATGCAAAGGCAACTGTACACGAAGTAAAAGAACACAGTATTGCCAAATTAAAAGAGCAATGGAGCATTTCTAAACAGCTACTACCCTATTTAAAAGTGTATCAAATACATTCTGCAACCCTAGAAACTGGTGTGTTAGAAAACACAGAAGTGCTTGAGTTTTTACACAAATTAAAAGTAAATCATCAGCTAAAAATTGGGTTATCTACCACTGGCACAAATCAAGTAGAAGTAATTAAAAAAGCGTTAACTATTAAAGTAAATGGAGATTTTTTATTTGATGTTTATCAAGTTACCTATAATTTTTTAGACCAAAGTTTGTTAAAAATTACTGATGAACTTAAAGTACTAAACAAGAAAATTGTTATTAAAGAAGCTTTAGCAAATGGTAGAATTTTTAAAAATAAAAAATACAATCATTATAAAAACACCTACACCATCTTAGAAAATTTAGCTAAAAAATACAAAGTTGGTGTTGATGCTATTTCTTTACAATTCTGCTTGCAAAGCATTCCTAACGCTATCGTTTTAAGTGGTGCTAGTTCTAAAGTACAATTACAACAAAATCTATTATCACAAAAAATTTCACTTTCAAATTCTGAAATTCAAAAACTAAAATCTTGTAAAGTTTCTCCAGAANTTTATTGGAANGAGCGCAAAAACTTATCATGGAACTAACAAAAATTGCTTTTGGTGGTGGTTGTCATTAGTGTACTGAAGCTGTTTTTCAATCGTTAATTGGTGTAAAAAAAGTANACCAAGGCTGNGTAGCTTCTAAAGACGAACACAATAGTTTTTCTGAAGCTGTAGTTATAAAATTTACCCAGAAAATCGATCTTAAAACATTAATAGAAATACATTTACATACCCATAAAAGCACCAAAAATCATTCTATGAGAAATAAATATCGCTCTGCGATTTATTATTTTTATTGAACTCAAAAAGAAGTATGTAAACAAATTCTTATTGTTTTACAATCAACATTTTCTAATAAAATTATCACGTAACTATTACCTTTTCATCAATTTAAACCATCCTCTTTAAAGTTTCAAAATTATTACAAAACCAATCCAGAAAAATCCTTTTGTAAAAAAATACATCCACCCAAAAATAAACGTTTAAAAACTAATTTTTCTAAACGAGTAAAATAAGCAGATTCCATTTAATGTTTTATCTTAGTAATAAATTATAAGAAAGTTTATTTTATGTTGCATGAGTTTAAAGAAATAATCAACACAGCACTTATAAATCAACAAAAAGGCATTAAAAATGTTTTAGTTACAGTTGTAGATTTAGAAGGTTCTTCTTACAGAAAACCTGGTGTTAGAATGTTAATTTCTGAGAATAACACGTTTACAGGAGCCGTAAGTGGTGGCTGTGTAGAAAAAGAAATTGTTAGAAGAGCACAAACTGTTTTTAAAGATAACAAAGCCAAAATAATAACTTATGATGGCAGATACAGATTAGGTTGTGAGGGTATTTTATATATTTTAATAGAACCTTTTGAAATTTCTACTGATTTTGTAAATGAATTTACGGCAGCTTTAGCAAAAAGAGAAGAAGTAAATATTACCTGTTTTTACAAAAAAGAAGATGAGGCATTTGGTGCTTTTGGCACCATTATCTCTTTTAAAAATAAGTTAGAATTTACTTTTACTACTCACAAAATACAATCAAAAAAAAACAGCCTTATTTTTAAGCAAACCTTGCAACCTTTATTTAAATTGCTAATTATTGGCGGCGAACATGATGCAGTAAAATTGTGTAAAATAGCTTCTAATTTAGGTTGGCAAATAGAAATAATTACTGCTGCCAAAGACAGTAAAGATATTACTAATTTTCCTGGAGCAAGTAGTTTGGTAAATTCAACACCAGAAATAATACAGCTTTCTAAGATTGATAACAATACTGCCATTGTTATTATGAATCATAGTTATGTACAAGATTTAAAATACCTAATAAAATTGGTAAACGAAACACCTATTTATATTGGTATTTTAGGGGCTCCAAAAAGAAGAGAAAAGTTATTTAATGAACTTTTTGAATATGCACCAGAAACTACAACTGCGTTTTTAAATTGTATTTACACACCTGCTGGTTTGCAAATTGGTGCTAAAACAGCAGAGGAAATTGCAGTATCAATTGTGGCAGAAATTTTAGCAATCATTAGAAAAAAAGAGCCTCATTCTTTAAGAGAATTAAATGGAAAAATACATAGTTAATTGATGAAAAACATCGCAATTTTAGTGTTGGCTGCTGGTAAATCTACGAGGATGAAAACGCCAAAACAACTGGTAAAAATTGGTAATAATTTTTTATTGGAAACTGTTTTATCCAAAGCAAAAGCAATCAATAAAAACCATGTATATTGTGTTTTGGGTGCAAATGCGACTACTATTAGAAGAGAAATTTCATCATCAAACATACATTTTATTTACAACAATAATTTTGATACAGGTTTAAGTGCTAGTATTGTTTCTGGCATTAATGCTATACATTTAAAACCCAATAAATATGATGGCGTTTTAATTTTATTAGGAGACATGCCTGCTGTAGAAAAAGAATATTTAAAAGATATGATACATCTTTTTTCTAAAGATAAATCAAAAATTATTGCCTCTAACTATAAGAACAAAATAGGGGTGCCAGCAATTTTTCCAAATCATTATTTTTTACAATTAAAATCATTACAAGGAGATTTTGGTGCTAAAGAGATTTTAAACAAAAACATAAATGTTTTCGTAATGCCAAAACAAACCAATTTTATAGATATAGATACAGAAAAAGACCTACAAAACTTTAAAAACTCTATTTTAAATTAGTTATTTCTGTTTCATANGAAATTAATGAAAAGACTCTATTTATAATTTTTAAGTTTTTTTATAGGCTTCTATGTAAATGCATCATAAAATATGAAAGCGTATTACTATTTTATTTTGAAGAAGAAAAATCTAAAATTAAATANTGGAAAATATTTTTTTTCGAAGATTTACCAACCTCCAGAGGCTCCACCTCCGCCAAAACTACCTCCACCAAAACCACCACCAAAACCACCAGAAGAACCNCCAAAACCTCCGCCAGAAGAACTACCAAAACCTCCACTACCTCTACCTGCATTACTTAAAATAATGGCACTAAAAATAGTATCTGCCAAAGAGCCTCTTCTATAGTGTTTTCCCCCTCCTTTATTGTTTTTGTTCCCTCTAGAAACTAAGATGAAAAAAATAATTATAATGATGATAAAGAGCATAATACCTGGATCAAAATCTTTTGATTTTTGCTTTCTTATTCCTTTAAATTCGCCATTTAAAGTTCTAAAGATATAATCTGCTCCTTTATCTAAACCTGCATAAAAATCCCCTTTTTTAAATTCAGGAATAATAACTCTGTCTATAATTCTTTTCGATTGAAAATCGGTGAGTAAATACTCTACACCTTTTCCTGTGCTAATAGTTATTTTTTTGTCATTTTTTGCCAACAACATTAAAACACCATTATCTTCTTTTGCTTGCCCAATTCCCCATTTTTCGCCCCAATTTGCAGCTAAGTACGCAATGTTTTCACCTTGTGTAGATGGTATAATTGCAACTACAATTTGTGTTGTTGTTGTATCTGAATATCTTACCAACTTATCTTCTAAAGATTTTTTTTGTGAAGCTGAAAGTAAGTTTACATAGTCGTAAACACTGGTTTGAAATTTTGGTTTTTCTGGAATATTAAATCCTTGAGAAAAGGTATTTAAAGAAAAAAACAGCGCAAAGAAAAATAACGAACTTTTACTCAAAAATACCAACTGAAAACTGCTTACTGAAAACTGCTTACTGAATATCATCCTTTAGAAATTTCATTAGAAAGTTCGTCTACATCATCTGTTTGATAGGGAAAATGAGATTGTAATTCTTCTCCTGCTTTTAAAATACCATCTACCATACCTTGTTTAAAATTACCTTGTTTAAACTGGCTTTGAATACTATCTTTTGTGGAATCCCAAAAATCTTTTGGCACCACATCGTTAATACCCTTATCACCATAAATAACAAACTTTTTATCGTTTACAGCAACATATAATAATACTGCATTAGAATCTTTAGTATTGTCCATTTTTAAGAGATGAAATACTTCTAAAGCACGTTCAAAGTGTTCCTTTTTTGAAGTGGCTTCTATGTGTACACGTATTTCGCCAGAAGTATTTTTTTCTGCAGTTCTAATTGCAGAAATAATTTCTTGTTCTTCTGTGGGAGTAGAAATTCTTTTACTTTAGACATTTATTTTTTATTAAAATCAAAGTTTACATCTGGTGCATTTTCTGAACCTGGATTTGATTTGTAACGAGCCATTTCATCAAAATTTAAAATACCCGCTAGCAAAGAGCCTGGAAAAACTTTTATGTGTTTGTTGTACATATTTACACCTTCATTAAAACGGTCTCTTGCAACATTAATTCTATTTTCTGTACCTTCTAATTGGCTCTGTAATTCTAAAAAGTTTTTATTGGCTTTTAAGTCGGGATAACGCTCTACCACTAATAATAATTTAGATAATGCACCACTTAAACCCGCTTGAACTTGTTGAAATTGCGCCATTTTCTCTGGTGATAAATCTCCTGTATTTATTGTTGTAGAAGTTGCTTTAGACCTTGCTTCTATGACTTGTGTTAAGGTTTCTTTTTCAAAATCTGCAGCACCTTGTACGGTTTTTACCAAGTTGCCTATTAAGTCGTTTCTTCGCTGGTAAGCACTTTCTACATTAGACCAAGTTGTTTTTGCATCTTCTTGTAACACAACAGCTTTGTTATTAAAGCCTTTTACCCAGCTATATGCTACATATACTAGTAACGCTATAATTATAAGTGGTAACCATTTTTTCATAATTTTTATATTGATTTTAATTGATTTTTATTTTTAACTGTAACAAATTTACCTATTATTTTTGAGAGTATAAAGCCGTGTTTTATGCAATCTAATTTAATTAGACAGCAATTTGGCTTTTCTGTTACAATTGATTTTTAATTTTAACCAATTCTGCTTTTACAAACTCTAATTTTGTAATTAATTCATGGTTGTGCAAGGTAGTATTAGGGTTTTGTTTTAATTTTTGTTTTGCACCATCAAGCGTAAAACCTCTTTCTTTTACCAAATTAAAAATTAACTTAAAATTTTTAATATCCTCTGCAGTAAAAAGTCTGTTTCCTTTGGCATTTTTTTTGGGCTTAATAATGTCAAACTCTTTTTCCCAAAAACGAATTAAAGAGGTATTTACATTAAAAGCTTTGGCAACCTCGCCAATTTTGTAATATCGTTTTTCAGGTAAGTCTATGTGCATTATTAGTCTTTAAAACTTAGCAATATTTAATTGATAAAATAAATGATTTTCAAATATATTAATCGTAAGATTGCCCTTCTTCTTCAGCAGCTTTTTGCATAGCAGCAAATTCTTCTGGTGTTAAATCACCNTAATAAAAGTTGATTGGGTTTAGAGTTCTATTATTTTTATGAACCTCGTANTGTAAATGTGCCGAAACAGATCTACCTGTATTACCCACATACCCAATTAAATCTCCACGTTTTACTTTTTGCCAGCGTCTAGCTTTAATTTTACTCATGTGGGCATAGATAGTTTTATAGCCATAACCATGGTCTATATAGACTACTTTACCATAAGTAGCACTTCTTCCAGATCGAATCACTTTTCCATTTCCAGAAGCATAAATTGGTGTTCCTAAAGGAGCTGTAAAATCCATTCCTTTGTGAAACTTTCTAATTTTTAAAATAGGGTGCATTCTCCATTTATAACCAGAAGCCATTCTTGTTAAATCTTCTAATTTTACAGGCAAAATAGCAGGTATTGAAGCCAACATTTTTTCTTTTTCTTTTGCCAAAGCAACTATTTCATCTAAAGATTTAGACTGCACTACCAACTGTTTTGATAATATATCTATATCTTTAGTTAACTCTTTTATCATTTTAGAGTTTTCATACCCCTCTAAGCTTTTATATCTGTTTACACCTCCAAAACCTGCTTTTCTTTGTTCGTCTGGTATTGGATTTGCCTCAAAATACAACCTATAAATATTGTTATCTCTTTCTTGTAGTTGTGCTAAAATATTAGAACTTTCTTCCATTCTTTTAGCTAACAAATCGTAGTTTAGCTTTAAGTTTTCGTTTTCTCTTTTTAATGCTCTTTCGTTTGGAGACATAATAAATTGACTAAAAACAATAAAACCAATAAAGCCGATTAATAAAATAGCTAAGAAACCAAAAATACTTCTTTTATAATAATCGCTTTTCTTAACCGCAATTTTTCTGTAAGAAAGCGTATCTGCATCGTAATAATATTTTACTTTTGCCATAATAGTAATTGTGCTATTTTTGCTTTTTAAAATCGAATTTAATTTAAATATTCGCTTTTATTAATTCACAAATTTACAAAATGTTTTACAACTACCTTTTTAGCGTAGTTTTTTTAAAAGTATATTAACAAATTAACATCCCATTTTTTTGGGAAAACCTTTCTTTTTTATGAAATCTCAAGATATAAGAGCTACTTTTCTAAATTTTTTTAAAGAGAAAAATCATTTAATTGTGCCTTCTGCACCTATGGTTACTAAAAACGACCCTACTTTACTTTTTGTAAATTCTGGTATGGCTCCTTTTAAAGAGTATTTTTTAGGAAATGGTACTCCAAAAAAGAATAGAATTTCAGATTCACAAAAATGTTTACGTGTTTCCGGGAAACATAACGATTTAGAAGAAGTGGGTTATGACACCTATCACCATACATTATTTGAAATGTTGGGGAATTGGTCTTTTGGAGATTATTTTAAAAAAGAAGCAATTGCTTGGGCTTGGGAATTGTTAACCGAAGTTTATAAAATTGACAAAGACATTTTATATGTAACTGTTTTTGAAGGTTCTAATGATAAAGATGCTTTAGAAATGGATACTGAAGCTTATGATATTTGGAAACAATACATTGCTGAAGACCGTATTTTAAAGGGAAATAAAAAAGATAATTTTTGGGAGATGGGCGAACAAGGACCTTGTGGACCTTGTTCAGAAATTCATGTTGACATTCGTTCTGCAGAAGAAAAAGCAAAAATAGACGGACGTAGTTTAATTAACGAAGATCATCCACAGGTGGTAGAAATCTGGAATTTAGTTTTTATGCAATTCAACAGAAAAGCAAACGGAACTTTAGAAGACCTACCCAACAAACACATAGATACTGGTATGGGTTTTGAGCGTTTGTGTATGGTTTTACAAAACGTACAATCTAATTACGATACCGATGTTTTTAAACCAATAATTAGCGAAATTGAAACCATTACGAACACAAAATATGGTATCAATGAAAAACAAGATATTGCCACTCGTGTAATTTCAGACCATGTTAGAGCTGTTGCATTTTCTATTGCAGATGGGCAACTGCCAAGTAACACGGGTGCTGGCTATGTTATTCGTAGAATTTTAAGACGTGCCATTCGTTACGGATTTACCTTTTTAGACAAAAAAGAACCATTTATTTACAGATTGGTAGACATTTTAAGTAAAAAAATGGGAGATGCTTTTCCTGAATTAAAAGCACAAAAGCAACTGATAGAAAATGTAATTAAAGAAGAAGAAACCTCTTTTTTAAGAACTTTAGACAAAGGTCTTATTTTATTAGATGCTATTATTGCATCTTCATCCACTAAAGAAATTTCTGGAGAAAAAGTGTTTGAATTGTATGATACTTTTGGATTTCCAATAGATTTAACAGCTTTAATTTTATCGGAAAAAGGATATACTTTAAACGAGAAAGGGTTTAATGAAGAGCTGCAAAAACAAAAAAATAGATCTAGAGCTGCAAGTAAAAGTTCTACAGAAGATTGGACTATTTTAATTGATGATTTAGAAGAAGAGTTTATTGGTTATGATACCTTAGAAACCAATGTTAAATTAACAAGATACAGAAAGGTTACTTCTAAAAAAGATGGCGAAATGTATCAATTAGTATTTAACCTTACACCTTTTTATCCAGAAGGTGGCGGACAGGTTGGAGACAAAGGGTATTTAGAAACTACACAAGGTGATGTGCTTTATATTTTAGACACCAAAAAAGAGAATAATGTAATTATTCACCTTACAAAAAACCTCCCTAAAAATTTAAATGACAGTTTTAAAGCTGTTGTAGATAATAAACAACGTTATAGAACAGAATGTAACCATACAGCAACCCATTTATTACATCAAGCTTTAAGAGAAATTTTAGGCACACATGTAGAACAAAAAGGTTCTGCTGTACACTCTAAATATTTACGATTTGATTTTTCTCATTTTTCTAAATTAACCTTAGAAGAATTGCGTGATGTAGAGAATTTTGTAAATAGAAGAATTGTTGGTAAACTGCCGTTGATTGAAAAAAGAAACATTCCGATGCAAGAGGCTTTAAATGAGGGCGCAATTGCATTGTTTGGAGAGAAATATGGAGATACTGTAAGAGCCATTAAATTTGGAAAATCTGTAGAGTTATGTGGTGGTACTCACGTAAAAAATACAGGTGATATTTGGCACTTTAAAATAAAGTCTGAAAGCGCTGTTGCTTCTGGTATACGAAGAATTGAAGCAATTACCAATGATGCTGTTAAAGATTTTTATTCTGAAAACAACAGAACCTTATTCGAAATTAAAGAGTTACTAAACAACCCCAAAGAACCTGTAAAGGCTGTAAAAAAATTACAAGAAGAAAATACCGATTTACAAAAGCAAATAGAGCTACTTTTAAAAGAAAAAGCACAAAACTTGTCTGGAGAAATTAAAAATCAGTTACAAGAAATTAATGGTGTGCAATTTTTAGCTACGAAAGTAGATTTAGATGCAAACGGAATAAAAAACTTAGCTTTTGGTTTAGGCAAAGAATACGAAAATTTATTTTTATTATTTGCAACTGCACCTAACAAAGAAAAAGCTATGCTAACCTGTTATATTTCTAAAGAATTAGCCAACAAACGGGGGTATGATGCTGGTAAAGTGGTTAGAGAATTAGGTAAATTAATACATGGTGGTGGTGGTGGCCAAAACTTTTTTGCAACTGCTGGAGGCAGAAATCCAGGAGGGATTTCACAAGTATTAGAAAGAGCAAAAGATTATTTAATATAAAACTTTGTAAAATTCAAATTAAATAATTAATCATAAAATAAATATTTGATATCTCAATTTATTAAGTTAAATTTGAACTTATTGTGTTAGTTTCTATCAATTTAGAAACTACAAATTTATGGCAAATTTAGAGACATTTTCTGGTGATTTTACAAAGCAAGAAGCTAGACATTTATTAAAAAGAACTTCTTTTGGAGTTACACAAGATTTAGTATTAGAAGCTACAACAATAGGTTTAACAGAAACCATAAAAAAATTATTTGAACAATCATCTCCAGAAAATTTCCCCTTAAAACACGAACCTGATGGAATAGAAAGAGGAGAAGTAAACGACCCAGATGTTTCTTACGGAAATACATGGGTAAATGCACCTTTATACCCAGATTTACCAACTTCTCAAGAAAGAAATAAAGTTTTTAGAGCTAGAAACCGATCGCAATATGCTTGGTCCTTTTTACAAATGCAAAACGCCGGAATTTCCATTAAAGAAAAACTGACTTTATTTTGGCACAATCATTTTGTATCAGAAAACCAGCATCCTCATAGAGAGTTTTTTTACATGGATATTCTAAGAAAAAACGCACTAGGTAACTTTAAAGAAATTACNAAGCAAATTACCNTAGACCCCAATATGCTAATTTATTTAAGTGGTAATGAAAACACAAATACAGCTCCAAACGAAAACTANTCAAGAGAATTACTAGAACTATTTACGCTTGGCAAAGGTGCTGCCTTGGGTAATGGAGATTATACCAATTATACAGAACAAGATGTAGTACAAATAGCAAAAGTATTAACTGGGTGGAGAGCAAGATGGATTAGACATGAAACACCTTTAAAGGCATATTTTACAAATGNCAGACACACAAAAGGAGACAAAATACTATCACACAGATTTAATAACGCTATAATTACAGAAAACGGAGCCGAGGAATATAAAGATATTATAGACATTATTTTTCAACAAGAAGAATGTTCTAAATTTATTACAAGACAATTATACAAATGGTTTGTGAATACTGAGATAACCGAAGAAATTGAAACTAATATAATTGTTCCTTTAGCAAAAATTATTAAAGAAAATAATTATGAAGTATCACCAGCTTTAAAAATCTTATTTAGTTCAGATCATTTTTTTGAAAGTACCTTTTGCATGATTAAAAGCCCTATAGATTTAATATTCTCTACAACAAAATCTTTAGGTTTAATAGCCCCAAAAACCTCTGTAAAAGAAGAATATGAATTTGCTTATGTATTGTATTTAATGGCAACAGATTTAGAACAATCTATCTATCATCATCCAGATGTAGCAGGTTGGAAAGCTTATTACCAAGAGCCATTATTTCACAAAACTTGGATAAATAGTTATTTACTACCTAAAAGATTAGAATATTGTAAATCTTTAGTTGTTGGAGGTATAATTATTATCGATGAAAAAAAATACACAATACCACCGTTAGTTCCAGTTTTAGAAATAACAGCAGGTATAACTGGAGCCGAAAACCCAAATACTTTAATTTCAGAATTAGCAAACCAGCTGTTTAATTATAGTATTTCTAATGATCAATTAAATGCATTAAAAGATATTTTAATACCAGGTTTACCAGATTTTGAATGGACTGTAGAGTATACAAATTATTTAGGCGATACCTCTAATGAAGCCCTGCGTATTTCTATTGATAAAAAATTGAGAGATTTAATAGGAACTATGGTACAAATGTCTGAATTTCAAATAATGTAATAATGAAAAAGACAGTAAAATTAAATAGAAGGGATTTTATAAAACTAAGCACCATTGCTTCTGCTTCTTTACCATTAACATTAAATGGTTTTTCACTATTTGCCAATCAAAAGCCAAAGGAATATAGTTTTTTAGAAGATAATGAAAACATTTTAGTTTTNATTCAATTACAAGGTGGTAATGATGGTTTAAATACGGTTTTTAATCTCAATCAATATGATAATTTACAAAGCGTACGTTCTAATATTATCATTCCAGAAAACGAGTTATTGACTCTACATGATGAAAACTGTTTACATCCATCTATGATGGGTATGAAAAAAATGTATGATGAAGAAAAATTAGGGATTGTACAAAATGTTGGTTATCCAGACCAAAATAGAAGTCATTTTAGATCTACAGATATTTGGAATTCTGCCTCAGATTCAGAAGACTATGTTTCATCTGGCTGGTTAGGACGTTTTTTTAATGAAAATCATTCAGAATTTCCAGAAAATTATCCAAATACAGAAAACCCAGATCCATTTGCTATAACTGTTGGCAAAATTGTTTCAGAAACGTGCCAAGGGCCAAATATTAATTTTTCTATGGCTTTGTCAGATCCAGAAAATCCTGGAACTGCTTTTGCTGCCAATTCAGGTAACATACCAAATAACTGTTATGGAGATGCTTTAACATTTGTAAACAATACTGTAAAGCAAACAAACGCCTATGCAGATGCAATTAAAACAGCTTCTAACAAAGGAAACAACTTATCAGAAAAATATACCACTAGCAATAAAAACAAATTAGCCGGTAAACTAAAAAATGTAGCAAGATTAATATCTGGAGGCTTAAAAACAAAAGTATACATTGTTCAGTTGGGTGGTTTTGACACACATGACAATCAAATAATTGATGTAGATAAAAAAACAGGAAGACATGGAAGTTTATTAAAGGAGTTGTCAGATGCAATTGCCGCTTTTCAAGATGATTTACAACTTTTAGGAATTGATAAAAAAGTAATGGGGATGACTTACTCTGAATTTGGGAGAAGAATTAGATCTAATGGAGGTTTAGGTACAGATCATGGTACTGCAGCTCCTCTGTTTTTATTTGGTTCTTGTGCTAAAAACCAAATTTTAGGTGATACTCCAGAAATTGACACACAAGTAGATATCAAAGAGGGCGTGCCAATGCAATATGATTTTAGAAATATTTACAGCACTATTTTAACTGATTGGATGGGGGGTTCTAAAACAAACGTAGATTCTGTGTTATTTAAAAATTTTAATACTTTACCACTATTTAAATCTGGCTGTTCTGCAGCTCTTTCTACTAATGACTTTTTAGAAGAAATATTAGATATTAACGTTTACCCAAACCCTGCATCACATAGTATTTCTATTAAATTTACAGGAAATAATGAGACTGTAAAAATAACCCTGTACAACACAATTGGTGCAGTTGTAAAAAATATTATCAATAAAAATTACACAACCGCACAACATACTTTAGTTGTAGACATACAACAACTCCCTAAAGGGAATTATTTTATTCACTTTCAAACAAAAAACATTTCTAAAACTAAGAAATTGGTTAAGTATTAAAATAATGAGTTATACTTTTTAAATAATTTTAGGTTATATTACACTTTTACTTATTTATATATCTTTATTATAAAAATATTTTGTTTTTAAAATGAACTTACAAACCCAACTTTCTTTAAAAAAAGAAACTAAAAATGCAATTGATTATTCGTCTAAAATTGTTTTACTTGGCTCTTGTTTTTCAGAAAATATTGGTAATAAGTTAGGGTATTATAAGTTTCAAGTAACTCAAAATCCTTTTGGTATTTTATTTCATCCAAAAGCTATTGAAAATTTAATTACTAGAGCCATCAACTTAAAAATGTATGCCGAGTATGATTTTATTTTTCAAAACGAACGTTGGCATTGTTTTGATGCACATTCTAGCATAAGTAGAAGTTCTAAAAACGAGCTTTTAAACAACCTAAACACATCATTAGAAAAAACAAGAAAAGCACTTTTAGAAGCTACACATATTAGTATTACATTGGGTACTTCTTGGGTATATCGTTTTATAGAACGTGATAAAATTGTTGCCAATTGCCATAAAATACCACAAAAAAAAATTTTAAAAGAAATCTTATCTGTTAATGAAATTTCTGAAAGTCTAGAGGCCATTTCTGCGTTAATTAAAAGTATCAACAAAAATGCAACTATACTTTTTACAGTTTCTCCTGTAAGACATTTAAAGGATGGATTTGTAGAAAATACACAGAGTAAAAGTCATTTAATTGCAGCCATACATCATACAATTAA
>JGI26084J50262_1001131_pt1 | contig 15067 bp, 12 predicted proteins | sample SaaInl6LU_22_DNA_FD_50262 | JGI IMG/M metagenome (IMG submission 50262) | reverse complement strand
GTTAAAGGATCAAAAAGATGGTTAAATCTTTTTTTTCTTCCTCAATTTCAACCAATGAATTACTAAAACCATTTATAATTATTTTTGTGGCAACAATTTTATGTAGTGAAAAAAATTATAATATTTATATCAAATACTTATTGACTATTATTTCTATTATCCCAACTGGGTTACTATTAATAATGCAGCCCGACATCGGACAAACACTTTTGGTGTTTTTATCGTGGGCAATATTAGTTTTTGTATCTGGCATAAACTTATTATTCATTTTATTATTTATAAGTCTTTCTATTATAAGCCTGCTATATGTAGTTTTTTTTATCCCAAAATTTATTTATATTAAAAGTCGTATACTCTCTTTCTTCAACCCTGATGGTGGAACCCATAATTTTCAATCTGATAAAGCTATAGAAGCAATTAGTAGTGGTGGCTTTTTTGGTAAAGGAATAGGAGAAGGTACCTTAAAAACAAGAGTTCCAGAGGCTCATACCGACTATATAGTTTCAGTTATCTCAGAGGAGTTTGGTGTTATTGCAATAATATTTTTATTAATTTTATTTTTATTTTTTATTTACTCTGTTTTTAAAAAAATTTATTTAGAAAAAAGTGAAAAAAATAAATTAGTGCTAACTGGAGCAATAAGTCTAATAATTTTTCAAGCATTAATACATCTTGGCGTGAATATAAGACTATTTCCCACAACTGGAATGACATTGCCATTTTTAAGTTATGGGGGTTCTTCAATTATAGGAGTTTCTATATTATCTGGAATAATTTTAAATTTAACAAAAAGAAAAATTAATTAAATGAATAAAAAAATACTAATTAGTACTGGTGGATCAGGAGGTCACGTTATACCCGCAACCATAATATATAAACATTTAGAGGGCAATTTTGATGTTTCAATGACATCTGACTTTAGGGGTGTCAAATTTTTAAACAAAGATGAGTACAATTTAAAAATATTTAATGTGAGGCCAATTTCAAAAAACTTATTAATCATACCACTTGATTTTATTTTTATGATATTTTTGATTTTTAAATCAATTTCTTTTTTAAGAAAAAATAAAATTGATACATTAATTTCGACAGGCGGATACATGTCACTACCCTTATGCTTAGGAGCTAGAATTTTAAATATTAAGCTGTTGTTATTTGAACCAAATATGGTTTTAGGTAGATCAAACAAATTTTTTTTAAGTTACTGTCAAAAAATATTTTGTTATTCTAATAATATCAAAAAATTTCCTATTAAATTTAAAAATAAAATTAAAGTAATTCCAGCATTATTAAGAAAAAATTTTTATAATAAGAGAGATTACAATAAATCCTTAGATACAATTAATTTACTTATAATAGGCGGTAGTCAAGGAGCTAAAATATTTGATGATTTAGTTAAAAATGCAATTATTGAATTAGCTAAAAAATATAAACTAAAAATTTACCAACAAACTAATTCTATTAACTTTGAAAGTTTTAAAAAAATTTACGAAGATAAGAATATTCAATGTGAATTATTCAATTTTAACGATGATGTCATAAATTTTATGCAAAAAACAGACCTGTGCATTACTAGAGCAGGAGCATCAACATTAGCAGAGTTAAATTTTACTGAGACTCCATATTTAGCAATACCTTTGCCAACTGCGAAAGATAACCATCAATTTGAAAATGCACATTTTTATAATAAACTTGGCTTTAATTGGTTGTTAAATCAAAAAGAAATAGATGAGAAAACATTACTCAATAAACTAATTAATATTATTGATAATAAAGAAGAATATCTTGTTAAAAAAAAGAACATGAAGGATTTTAACTATGAAAACACATGGAATAATATAAATCTGAAAATTATATCTGTTATTAATGAAAATTGAATTAGCTAAAACTGAAATTATACATTTTGTTGGTATAGGGGGTATTGGAATGAGTGGCCTTGCACTCATTATGAAAAGGATGGGATTTAATGTTCAAGGGAGTGACGTCCTTGGAAATAAAAATATTGAAAGATTAAAAAAAGATAAGATCAAAATTACAATTAGTCATACTAAAAAAAATATAGCAAAAGCAACAATTGTTGTCATTTCGTCAGCTATTAAAAATAATAACCCTGAATTAATTGAAGCCAAACTAAAACAATTACCTATTTATAAAAGAGGAGAGATGTTGGCAAATATAGTCTCTTTAACAAAAAATATAGTTGTTACCGGTTCACATGGAAAAACAACAACTACATCTTTATTAGCCTCAATATTTTCAAAGACAAAATTGGACCCAACAATTATTAATGGAGGTGTCCTTAATGCAATAAAAAATTCTGCAAAACTAGGTAAAAGTGATTGGTGTATATTAGAAGCTGATGAGTCAGATGGTAGTTTTATACATGTGCCACCAACTTATTCTATAGTAACAAATATTGATCGTGAGCATATGGATTTTTATAATTCAATGAAAGATCTTAAAGAATTATTTATAAAATTTATCAATAAGGTCCCTTCGTTTGGGAAGTCTTTTATTTGTATAGATGACAAGAACAATAAAGATTTATTAAGTAAATTAAAAATGAAGAATTATTATACATATGGAACTGATAATAAATCAAATTTCTATATTAAGAATATAAAACAAGAAAAAGAATATTCTCAATATGATTTAGCTATAAATTTGCCAGGAAAAAAGAATTTAACTATAAGAAAAATTAAATTACCATTATTAGGAATTCACAATATTAGAAACTCTACAGCAGCAATTGCTGTGGCAGTAACAATAGGAATATCACAAAATATAATCAAAAAAGGATTAAAAGAATTTAAGGGTGTTCAAAGAAGATTTAATAAAATTTTTACACATAGAGAAACTAATTTTTATGATGATTATGCCCATCATCCAACTGAAATTAGAGAAGTATTAAATGGTGTGCGAGCTGCTTATAAAAAGGAAGAAGTGATTTGCATATTTCAACCACACAGAATTTCCAGATTAAAAGATCTTAAAAAAGAATTCAGCTTATCATTTAAAAAAGCTGATGTTGTAATATTATGCCCTATTTATACCGCTGGAGAAAAAATAAAATTAGGTTTTAAATATAATAATTTTGCAAAAGATATTATTAAAAATTCAAAAGTAAGATTGTTTATGGTTGAAGATCAGTACCAGTTAGCAAAATTTATTAAAAATACTATTTTTGGCAAAAAGATAGTTGTTGGTATGGGTGCTGGTACAATTTCAGCATGGATGAGACAATTACCAGAATTGATCTAATGAGCATTGAAGAAATAAGAAAATTTTCTAATGAAATTAGTAGTAAAATTAACTTTGATTATGATTTAAAAAAGAGCAATTGGTTTAATATTGGTGGACAAACTAAAGTTTACTTTAGACCAGATAATTTACCTGACTTAATTTTGTTTTTAAAAAAATTTGGAGAAAAAGAAAAAATACATATTTTAGGTGCAGGTTCGAATACTCTTATAAGTGATGAAAAATTTGATGGTGTTGTTATCAAACTAGGAAAAAATTTTTCCAACATCTCTATATTACCAAATGATGTCATTATAGCTGGCAGTGCCTGTCTTGATAAAAAGCTTTCTGATTTTGCACTGAATAATGGAATAGGTGGATTTGAATTTTTAGCATGCATACCTGGTACTATAGGTGGTGGATTAAAGATGAATGCTGGATGCTTTAATAAAGAGTTTAAAGATGTGCTAGTATCAATCCAAGCAATTGATAAAAATGGACAGGTTTTTACAATACCAGCGAGTAAAGTTATATTTAAATACCGAAGCAATGATTTAAAAGAGGACTTAATTTTTTTAAGTGCATCTTTTAAAGGAACAAAAAAAAATAAAGAAGAAATAGAAAACGAAGTTTTAGAATTAAAGAAAAAGAAAGATAAAGCACAACCAACAAAATTAAAAACAAGTGGTAGCACATTCAAGAATCCAATTGATCAAACTGATAAAAAGGTCTGGGAGCTGATAAAAGATTCTGTACCACTAGATATAAGCTTTGGGGATGCTCACATTTCAAATAAGCACTGTAATTTTTTTGTAAATAAAAATAATGCTAGTTTTGAGGATATGAATAAATTGATTGAATTTGTTAAGACAAGTGTGGAAAAAAAAACTGGAATAGTGCTAGAAAAAGAAATTAAAATTTTAAAATAAAATGACAAAAAAAATCTTAATATTATCTGGTGGTATATCTAAGGAANGGTTAATTAGCTTAGATACTGGAAAGCAAGTTGCCAAAGAGTTAATTAAAAATGGATATAAGGTTTTAATTAGTGAGCCTGATAAAAATCTTTCAAAGAATATCACTTCATTTAAACCAGATGTTATTTTTAATGCGCTACATGGACAATTTGGTGAGGATGGATACATTCAAGCAATTTTAGAGACTAAAAAAATTCCATACACACACTCAGGTGTAATTGCATCATCAATAGCAATGGATAAAGAAATTTCAAAAAAAATTTTTATAAAAAATAAAATACTAACTCCAAAATATATTAAATTTAATCATAAAAAAAATAAACTTAACATTATAAAATTAATTGAAAAAAATTTAAAATTCCCTGTAGTAGTAAAACCTATAAATGAAGGGTCTAGCGTTCATGTATATATTTGTGACAAGACCAATATATTAAAAAACTTAAAAGTATTAAAAAGTTATAATGAAATATTAATTGAGGAATTTATACCAGGTAGAGAAATCCAAGTTGCAATAATGAATAATAAATCACTTGGTGCAATTGAACTTGAGCCTAAAAGAAAGTTTTATGATTATGAGGCAAAATATAATTCTAGTGCTAAGACTAAGCACTTAATTCCTGTAGATTTGAGTAAAAATAATCTAGCTAAAATTACTGGCATAGCAAGAGCAGCTCATAAAATTATAGGCTGTAAAGGTGTTACAAGATCTGACTTTAAATTTTTTAACGGGAAGTTTTATTTGTTAGAGATTAATACTCAGCCTGGAATGACTAAACTTTCATTAGTCCCTGAGATTGCAAAACATAAGGGTATAAGTTTTATAAAATTAATTGAATGGATTTTAAAAGATGCATCAATCAATAGGTAAAAAAAATAAAATAATAATTTATTTATTATTTTTATTCATTTTAAGCACTACTAGTGCAAAATTTATAAACGATCAAAAAAAATTATCTTCATCAATAACTAAAATAAACATTACAGGTCTTTCTGAGAGAAAAAATTTGGAGATCTTAGATAACCTTAATAACCTTTTATACAAAAGTATATTTGTCATTAATGAGGAAGAAATAATAAAAATTTTAGAAAAACATAATATTATACAAGAGTTTAATATAAAAAAAATTTACCCATCAACACTTAACATTAAAATTAAACCAACTAAATTAATTGCTCGAGTTTCTAATAATAGTCAATATCTAGTAGGTGCCAATGGTAAGTTAATTGAAGATAAAAGTAACAACGAACTACTCCCATACATTTTTGGTGAATTTAATTCTCAAGATTTTTTATCATTTAAAAAAAATATTGAAAAATCTATGTGGTCTTTTTCAAATTTAAAAGAATTATCTTTTTTCCCATCAGGTAGATGGGATATTTTAACTGATAAGGATATTTTGATTAAGCTACCACAAGAACATATTGTAGCGTCATTAAACTTATCTAAGGAACTTATCAATAATGATAATTTTAAAGATTTTAAATTTATTGATTTGAGAATTAAAAGTCATTTAGTTGCTAAGTAATGAGTGATAAAAAATTTCAAATAATAATTGACTGTGGTTCTTCAAAAATAAGAGCAGGTGCATTTAATGAGGAAAGTAAGAATAATCCTTTTTTTATTGAGAGTAATTTTTATACAGAGCAATTTAATCTTAAACCAGATATTCAAAAAATTATTGCTTCGCTAGAAAAATCCACAAATGAATATATTGATAATATAGATTTGATGATAGATAGTTCAAAAACGATTTCTGTTGCAATTTCTGTATTTAAAAAAATTGAAGAACTGAAATTAAGACAAGATGATATCATATTTTTAATTCAAGAAGCAAAGCAGCAAATAAAAAAATATTATTCAGATTATGATATTGCACACATAATCATAAATAATTATAAAATTGATAATGTTGATTATTCTGAGTTACCAGATGAAATCGATTGCCAATTTATATCGCTAGACATTATTTTTATCTGTCTTCCAAGTGAATTAGTCTTTAGATTTAAAAATATTTTTTCAGAATTAAATATATCAATTAATCAAATAATTTGCTCTAGTTATGCAAAATCAATCAATTATAAAAATAATTTAAATTTAACAGGAGAGGTATCTTTCATTGATATTGCTTTTAAAAAAACATCAATTATTTCCTTTTATAATGATAAATTAATCTTTTTGGACGTTCTGCCGATAGGTGGAAACCATATTACTAAAGATATTTCTCTACTTTTAAAAATTGATATTAATGAAGCAGAAAACCTTAAATTAAATTTTGAAAAAAATAACGAACATACTGATAATCCAAATTTTTCTTTGGAAATGCTACAAAAAATAGCTTTTGCTAGAACGGAAGAGATTCTTGAATTATGTGATAAATCTCTTGTCTCAAATGCAAAGGTAAAGACCCAATCTAAGATGATACTGATGGGAGAAGGATCAAAAATTTTAGATAATAAATTTAAAGATAAAATTTCATTTTCTAAAGATATTGATTTTTTAGAGGAAACCCTAGGTGATGTTTGTCAATCTGGGTACAAACTAAGAAAAATGTATGACAAACAAGAGGTTGTAGTTGTGCCAAAAAAACAAATAAAACAAGGTTTTTTTGAAAAACTTTTTCATTTTTTCAAATAGACTAGTATTTTCTCGTAACATTTGTTGTTTTTCTAAATTTAAACCAATTATTTATAAGAATAATAATGTCTGTTCTTAATCAAAAAACTATCAATAGAGATATTATCTTTAAAGGCGTTGGGCTTCATAGTGGAGCAAATGTAACTATGACGGTTAAGCCAGCAAAACCAAATTCGGGAATTCTTTTTAAAAGAGTTGATTTAAAAGAAAATAATATAGTAGTTCCAAATATTTTTAATGTTAGTAGTGCAGTATTTTGTACAACCATAGCTAATGAAAGTGGGGTTAGTATATCAACAATAGAGCATTTAATGGGAGCATTATATGGTTTAGGAATTGATAATGTCCTAGTAGAGATTGATAATCAGGAAGTACCAATTCTTGATGGGTCAGCAAAAATTTTTATTGAAGAAATATCAAAAGCTGGAATAAAAAATAGTGAAGCACCAATAAAGATTATTAAAATTGAAAAAAGAATTGAATTTAATGATGGTAAAAAAACAATTTCTATAGAGCCAAGCAAAGTTAGTTTGGATATAGATTTTGAACTAAAATATGAAAATAATTTAATTGGAACGCAAAGAAATTTAGTAAGTGTATTCGAGTCAGATTTGACTGATATTTATAATTCAAGAACCTTCTGTCTTTTTGAGGATATTGCAAAGCTAAAAGAAATGGGATTAGCTCAAGGAGGAAGTCTTGAAAATGCAATAGTTGTTAAGGACAATGAAATTTTAAATGAAAAAGGTCTTAGAAATAAAAAAGAATTTGTAAACCATAAGATTTTAGATTGTATGGGAGATTTATATCTAGCAGGTTATAAAATAATTGGAAAAATTATTTGTTCTCAAGGAGGGCATAAATTAACTAACCAATTATTGAGAAAAGTTTTTCAACAAGACGAAAATTTTTCATTAATAGAGATTACAGAAAAACATTTGCCAAATACCTTCATAAATAAGAGTCACCTAAGATCTATTGCTTAAAAAATAGAGTTTTATTCATAATCTGTTAGAATAAGACCATGCTTTCAAAATTAAAAATTATACTTCTTTTAATCACTTTTATCTTTATTTGGTCTTGTGGAGATAAAACAAAACAAATATCTGAAATTGTAGAAGTGGATATGGAAATGCAGATGTCTGATGCATACAAAGAGGGTTATTTTGAACTTCAAAGAGGAGATGTTTTATTAGCAGCTAAAAAATTTAATGAGGCTGAGTTGTTATTTCCACAGTCACCCTGGGCTGCAAAATCTGCAATTATGGCAGCNTANGCATACTATACTCAAGATTATTACAGTGATGCAATTTTTGAGTTAGAAAGATATTTAGTAACATATCCAAATCATAAAGATAAAGTTTATGCACATTTTCTTCTAGGTATGAGTTTTTATGAACAAATAGTTGATGAAAAAAAAGACTTAAAATCAATATTAGATTCTAAGGAGCAATTTGAAACTATAATTAGAGATTATCCTAGTACAGAATTTGCCATGGATGCTAAATTTAAAATAGATTTAATTAATGAAATTTTGGCAGCAAAAGAGATGTACATAGCTAGATATTATCTAAAAAAAACTAAGTGGATNCCAGCACTTAATCGATTTAAAACAGTTGTTAAAGATTACAATACAACCATTTATACAGAGGAAGCTCTTCATAGANTGGTTGAAATTAATTATAGACTTGGATTAATTAATGAGTCAAAAAAATATGCAAGCACTTTAGGATACAATTACCAATCTTCTGATTGGTATAAAAATTCTTACAAAGTATTTAATAAAGATTATAGAGATGGTGTAAAAGAATTACAAAAAGATAAAAAGAAAAAGATAGGTTTAATAAAAAGATTTAAGGGATTGTTCGAGTAAAATGAATGATAAAGATCTTGAAATTGAATACTTAAAAAAAATTGATTTATTTCAGAGACATAACAAGCATTATTATGATAAAAACAAACCTATCGTATCAGATCAAGAATTTGATCTTTTAAAAAAAGATATAATAGATTTAGAGAGTAAATATAAATTTTTAAAAAGTGAATATTCTCCCACTAAATCCATAGGATTTAAACCATCAAAAAACTTTCAAAAAATAAAACATAAAGTTCCAATGTTGTCGCTTGGAAATGCTTTTAATGAAGAAGACTTAAAAAATTTTGAAAAAAAAATAATTAATTTCTTAAGTTTAAAAGATGTAAATACTATCGAATATAGTGCTGAACCAAAAATTGATGGAATATCTGCATCCCTAATTTATATTAATGGAAAATTAACCAAAGGGCTTTCTAGAGGAGATGGTAATGAAGGAGAGGATATTACACAAAATTTAAAAACCATTAAGGATATACCTTTGGAGATTACTAAGAGTAACTTCCCTAAAGAAATAGATATTAGAGGTGAAGTTTTTATAGAAAATAATGATTTTAAAAAAATTAAAGACAAGTTTGCAAACCCTAGAAATGCTGCTTCTGGATCATTAAGACAAAAAAATTCATTAATAACTGCAAAAATTCCATTAAAATTTATTGCCTACACATATGGTTATGAAAAAAAAATGAATATCAATAATCAAACAAGTTTCTTAGAAAATTTAAAATTATGGGGGTTTAAAACAAACCCATTTAATAAAAAAATTATTGGGGTTAAAAATTTAATGTTAAATCATAAAGAATTAGAGGAAAAAAGAAAAGAGCTGGCATTTGATATAGATGGAATTGTTTATAAAGTTAATGATTTTGATTTACAAAAAAGACTGGGTTTTGCTGCTAATGCACCCAGATGGGCGATAGCACATAAGTTTTCAGCTAATAGCTCAATTTCAGAAATAATGAATATTGAAATACAAATTGGTAGAACGGGGGCACTTACCCCGGTTGCAAAAATTAAACCAGTTAATATAGGGGGAGTAATAGTTTCAAATGCAACGCTTCACAATGAAGATGAAATTGTTAGAAAAGATATAAGAGTAGGGGATACGGTCACTGTTGAAAGAGCTGGAGATGTAATTCCACATGTAGTTTCAGTAGATTTAAAAAAAAGAAAACAAAATTCAAAGAAATTTATTTTTCCATTAAAGTGCCCATCGTGTGGAAGCAAAACAATTAAAGATTATAATGAGACAACTAAAAGACAAGATGCTGTAAGAAGGTGTGCTAGTGAGGGGTTTGAATGTGAAAAAATTGCCATAGAGAGAATTAAACATTTTGTTTCTAAGGACGCATTTAACATAGACGGATTTGGCAAGAAAATTGTTGAAAATTTTTGGAATCTAAAATTAGTAAGACTTCCACAGGATATATTTAAGCTTAATTATAATAAAATAGAAGAACTCGAAGGATGGGGAAAATTATCAGTTGCTAATTTAAGATTCTCAATTGAAGAAAAAAAAAATATTTCTCTAGAGCGATTTATTTATTCATTAGGAATAAGACATATTGGACAAGAAAATGCTAAGCTTATTGCAAGACACCTTAAAACAGCATCTAATTTTTTTAGACTATCAGGGGAAAACAATATTGAAAGTTTATCTAATATTGATGGAATTGGAATAACTCAAATTCAATCCATTAAAAAATTTTTCCTAAATAAAACTAATCTTAAAGTGTTGTCTGAGTTAGAAAAAAATTTATTAATCAAAGATATAATTTTAATAAATAATAATGGATTGTTAAAAAATAAAACTTTTATGTTAACTGGGAAGTTAAATGGAATAAGNAGGGCGGANGCAAAATCATTGATAGANCAAAATTCAGGAAAAATAATTAGTAACGTTAATAAAAAACTTGATTATTTAATTGCTGGAGACAAACCAACTCTAAAAAAAATAAACACAGCTAAAGAGTGGAATATAAAAATTATTAATCAGACAGAATGGTTAAAAATGTTAAATAAGAGTGGCTAACCACTTTCTTTCTTTTTTATTAAGNAAACNAGAAAATTCTGAATAAATATTTAAATGATATTTAAANAAGTAATCTTTTTCTATTTTATTTAATAACTCGTAGTTAATTAAATCTTTTTCTAANGGAGCAAGTGTNAGGTTTTCAAAATTAAAGCTTCTTTTGGTTTTTTTGGCATAGATTAAGTTTTCGATCCTAATACCAAAGTGGTTTTTTTTATAAAAACCNGGTTCATTACTCAGGATCATTCCATTTTTTATCTTTATCGAATTATGTTTTGAGATAGATTGAGGTCCTTCATGGACGTTTAAAAAAAAACCAACTCCATGGCCTGTTCCGTGNGCATAATCTTGACCTTCTTTTTTTAAATATTTTCTAGCTCTTATGTCGATTNTTTTTCCAGTGTCATCTTTATTCAAATTTGTTAAGGCAACTGCAATATGTCCTTTTAATACGTTCGTATAAGCATTTTTGATAAATTTNTTTTGTTTTGAGAATGAAATAGTCCTCGTAACATCTGTAGTACCGTAATGATATTGTCCACCNGAATCTACCAATAAAATATCATTCTGTTCAATTTTTTTAGTTGTTTTTTTATTAGCCCTATAATGAACAATTGCCCCATTTGAGCCAGCGCCAGCAATAGTNTCAAAACTTGGAAATAAATAATCTTTATTTAGTTTTCTGAATTTTTCTAATTTGTTTTGTGCATACACTTCTGTAATTTTTTTTTTATTAACATTTTTAATCCAATAAATAAATCTTGTTAACGCTAAGCCATCTTTTTTATGGGCTTCGATCATATGTTTTATTTCATTAGAATTTTTNATTGATTTTAATTCATAAACAGGATCATCAAATTTAAGTATATTAAAATTTGATTTAATTATTTTTTCATAAAAAATTGAGCAGGTTTTATTATCAATAATAAAATTTTTACCTTTTAAATTATCTAAAAATTGTGGAAGTGATTTGATTGGTAAAATTTGTTTCTTTTTAATCTTTTTATCTAATAGAAGATTCTTTAATTTTTTTTCATTTGTTATTAAAAAAAATTCTTTTTTTTTATTTAGTATCAATCTTGCATTCGCAATTGGGCTATTTGGATTATCATATCCACGAATATTTAAAAGCCATGCCACATTTTCAGGTGCAGAAATGAAACAATAATCTGCTTTGTTGTTTTTAAGAAATCGNACTACTTTAGAAATTTTAGAACTATATGGCTCACCTACAATTTTTGTGTCTAAAGAGTAGAATGGCTTAGTAGGTTTTTCTTTGAATTTAAATATTTGGTCAATTAAGTTTTGGTCAATTGAAATTAAGTTATTATTCTTGAAATATTTATTAAGTAATTTTGATGTAAATAGTGTTGGGTCATANCCTAAATTAAAATTNTTAATAATTGTNTGAGGNAGTTTTTTATGAATTTCAATAATCTTAAAATTTTTAGATGATTGTTGATGCGCTTGAATAGTATACCTTCCATCGACAAATAAATAATTTTGTTTTTTTAAAACTACNGCAAAACCTGCAGAACCTGAAAATCCTGTAATATTCTTTAACCTATCATTTTTTGCATATTCAGAAAAATATTCATCATTTTTTGGAATAATATAACCATCAATTTTATATTGTTTAAATTTTTTTCTTAGAATTTTTATTTTTTTTAAAATCATTTAATTCTTTTTTGATATCTTATCCATCCAGGACTTCTAGTTCCTTCTTCAATTTCAAAATCTTGATTAAATTCAAAATCTTCTTCATTATCTTTAGAGTCGTCAAAAAAAGAATTCTTTTCTAAAAATTTTTCTGGTAATTCCTCAATAAATCTTGAAGCCATACTGTCTATCCAATTTCCTTGATAAAACCTATTCATAGCAAAAGATATCAGTGCTTTTTTTTTTGCCCTTGTTATTCCCACATATGCCAATCGCCTTTCTTCTTCAAGCCCATTTTGGCCTTTCTCTTCAATAGATTTTTGGTGTGGGAAAAGACCTTCTTCCCAACCGGGTAAGAAAACCACATCAAATTCAAGTCCTTTAGATCCATGCATTGTCATCATGTTAACTTTTTCTCCATCCCAATCCTGATCAACTGAGGTGGCAAGAGCCACATGTTCTAGAAAATTTTCTAAATTATCAAAATCTTTCATCGCACTTAAAAGCTCTTTAATGTTTTCAAGTCTGTTTTCATTTTCCAAATCTTTTTTGTTTTTTAACATACTTGAATAACCAGATTCATCTAAAACTAGTTGTAATAATTTAACATGGTTAATTTTTTTAATATTAATGTCATTCCTCCACTTATCCATTAAGAATAAAAAAGAGCTTAGACCAATTTTAGTTTTGGGTTTAATTAAATTTTCTTCAATTAATTTTTTAGAAGCAATTTCCAAACTAACAGCGTTTGTTTTTGAAAACTCATGAATTAATTTTATAGTACTTTCTCCAATTGCTCTTTTAGGATTATTGACTATTCTATCAAAAGCTAAGTCATCTTTTGGCTGGTGAATCAATCTTAAATAGGCAACACAATCTTTAATTTCTGCTCTTTCATAAAATTTTGTCCCACCAAGAATTCTGTAGGGTAAGCCAATTTTTAAAAATCTTTCTTCAAATTCTCTTGTCTGAAAAATAGCTCTAACTAGAATAGCAATATTATTAAAAGAATATTTTTTTTTAAGTTTTTTTTCTATTTCATCAGAAACCCCTATTGCTTCATCTTTTCCATTCTTAAAACAATTAAGCTTAACAAGATCTCCTTCCTCCATAGTTGTCTTTAAAGTTTTTCCAACTCTGTTTTGATTGTTAGCTATAAGATTTGAAGCAACAGATAATATATTTTGTGAGGAACGATAATTTTCTTCTAATCTTATTACTTTTGAATTTTTATACACTTGATCAAACTCTAAGAAATTTTTTATCTCTGCTCCACGCCAACTATAAATGGATTGATCATCATCTCCAACACAGCATAAATTTTTATGCTTTTCTGAGAGCAAGTTCAGCCATCTACTTTGAATATAATTAGTATCTTGATACTCATCCACAAGTATATATTTAAAATTATTTGAATAAATATCTCTAATGTCCTGATTTTTTTCTAAAATTTTAACCACGTGTAAAATTAAATCTCCAAAGTCACATGCATTTAAATCTAATAACTTTTGTTGATAAATTTTATATAGAGGACGTATAGTTCTTTCAAAAATATCATTTTTATTGATAACGACTTCATCTGGATAGAAGCCTTTATTTTTCCATCTATCAATTATTGAAAGAATAAACTTTGGGGCTAATTGTTTTATGTCTATATTTTCAGCTTTACATATATTTTTGATTAATCTTACTTGGTCATCTGTATCAATAATTGTAAAGTTTGAAGTTAATCCAGCTGCTGGTGCATGCTTTCTAAGTAGCTTTGCACATATGGAGTGAAAGGTTCCAAGCCAAGAAAGCCCTATAGCCTCAGAATTTAATATAGAACTTACTCTGTTTTGCATTTCTTTTGCAGCCTTATTGGTAAAAGTCACTGATAAGATTTGGTTTGGAAAAGCTTTTTTTTCGTTGATTATATGAGCAATTCTTGAAGTGAGAACTTTCGTTTTTCCAGATCCAGCTCCTGCAACAATTAGTAACGGTCCATCAAGATATAAAACAGCTTCTTTTTGAGCATTATTCAGGTTGTTTAAATATTCAGAGTTTATCATTTTTTAAATTTGATTATAAGCTGTTAAACTTTCAATGTAATTTATGAAACAAATTGTTAAAAATTTTAATAACTTAATTAAAAAGACAATATTCAAAGTTGAGAATAAAACAAATNATAAGTTTCATGTCAGCAAATTTAGTAAATATTTAATATCTGCAATAGTTGTATTATTTATTTACATTTTTTATTTATCAATACCCCTTTTATATGACAAAAATTGGATACAAAATAAAATTGTAACTNAATTAGGTAATGAATTTAATATAAATCTAGNCAATTCATTTGANTTTTCTTATCGTATTTTACCAAAACCTCATTATTTAATTAGAGACNGNAAAANTNCTTTAGCAGAGATTAAAACATTAAATGTTTTTATTAGTCAAAATAATTTTTTCAATAAGGATAGTATTAGAATAAACGAAGTAGTTATTGAAGAAGCAAATTTTTCTTTATTAAGTAATGATTTAAAACNACTTTATAAAGANAGTGAAAATAAATTTTCTAAAAAAAAAATTAAAATTAATGATAGTAATGTTTTTTTTAAGAACAATTTAAATGAAGTAATTTCAATTATAAAAATCTCCAATGCATTTTTATT
>JGI26084J50262_1001118_pt1 | contig 15145 bp, 14 predicted proteins | sample SaaInl6LU_22_DNA_FD_50262 | JGI IMG/M metagenome (IMG submission 50262) | reverse complement strand
ATGATCTGGGTGAATGAAGATGAGAGAGAAGAAATGTATCAGGAGTTTGATGATTACCTGGAAGGAGTTGAGAAAATTCCTGATGCAGACTTAATTTATTTAACATCAATAGGTGGGATCGTATCAACGTTACTTCTTTCTTCTGACTTGCCTGTATTTGTTTTAGTGCCCAATACAAACCCAGAGACAATGAAAGATGCACCATTGATAATTGAAGTTATTACTGAACTGGTTTCCTCTGAACTTCAAATCAGCAATGAAGGGCTTAATCCACATGTATCAAAACTGACAATTCCTTTAAGGCCTATTTTTGAAAAGCTATTCACGTCAGGAATAAAGAACGAGTTGTTTTTACATTACCGTTTAATAACAGATAAGGAAAAGCAAATTTTGGATTTAATACAAGAGGGAGATTTCAAAGAGATTGTTATTAAAATGTCGGAAGGCGAACCAGTATTGAATATAAAAAACAAAGGAGAATTTGTTGGAGATAAAGTGAAAGAAATAAGAAAAATTCTCGGAATTAAAAACTACAAGAACATCACATTAGTATTCAGAAATGATAAACACATTTATTATGAAAATGAATCAAAAATATAAGACAGACCTGCTAACAACAGCTCTAGGTAATTTTCCCTTGCAACAACTTAAACCTTCTTGCGAGACCAACCATTCATACAATGGAATTAACAACGGAAAAACAAATTTTAAATACAAAAAACAAGAATCAACTTTTCATCTTAGGTGAATTAAAAAATGTAAAAAAAGTCACAAAAGAGAGTATAAAAAATTACAAAGGGTTTGAACAGATCTCAGAAGCTGAATCTTCAGTTCTGCTTACAACACTAGAGACCTTTTGCGAAGTATTGTTGAATCAAATAGAACGAGAAGAATTATGAGTGATTTAGAACGGTTTAAAGTTTTTACTAAGAAAGCTAAAGGCATACAACTTAAAACAAGTGGTAAGGCAGTTATATATACCCGAGTGTCAACAAAAGAGCAAGCAGATAACAATTCTAGTTTAACCACTCAGAAGAAATACTGCGAAGAATTTGCCAAACGAAAAGGCTTTGAAATTGTGGAATATTTCGGAGGCACATACGAGTCTGCAAAGAGCGATGAGCGGAAAGAGTTTCAAAGAATGCTTTCATACGTTAAAAAAAACAAATCAATAGCTTGCATCATTGTTTACTCATACGACAGATTTACCAGGACTGGAGCAAATGGGGCCTACATAAGTGACCAGCTCAAAAAACAAGGAATAATAACACTCTCTGCAACTCAAGAAGTAGATGCTACAACAAACTCAGGTACGTTTCAACAAAATCTCTATTTTCTATTCAGTCAATTTGATAATGAAATCAGAAGAGAAAAGTCTGTAACGGGAATGAGAGAAAAACTTCGCAGAGGGTACTGGATTGGAACCGTCCCTTTTGGTTATACAAATGTTAACCCCGGAAAAGGCAAAGAGCAAAAACTTATTCTAAATGAAAATGGTAAAGCGCTGAAATTAGCATTTAAATTAAAAGTAGAGCAAAATTTAACGCATGCTGAAATTGAACTCGCATTAGCAAAGAAAGGACATAAAATACCACAAAAAAGATTAAGCGATTATTTTAGAAATCCATTTTACTGTGGATTGATCGTGAGTAGTCATATTCCGGGAGAAATAGTTAAAGGGAAACATCCAATTATTGTGAGTAAAGAAGACTTTTTAAAAGTGAATGACTTACTCAATAAAAGAGGTTACGGTGAAAAATTNAACAAAGACAANGAAAACCTTCCTTTAAAACAATTTGTGCGGTCATCGAGGTGTAAAACGCCATACACAGGATATTTAGTAAAGAAAAAAGGATTGTATTATTATAAAAACAATAGACCGGGATCGAAGGAAAATAGAAGCGCTAAAAGAATGCATGAAATGTTTCTGCAACTCATCGCTCAATATCAATTGACAGATCGTAAACTAAAGCCATTAATTAAAGACGTAATGCTTAACACCTTCAAAAAACAACAAAAAGACACTTTACAGGAAATTGAGGTAAACAAAAAAGCAATTAATGATATAGAAAAGAAGTTAGCAAGACTTGAGGAACGATTCGTTTTTGAAGAGATTAATTCTGCCCAATATGAAAAATTCAAGGCCATACTAACCAAAGAAAAGAATGAAAAATTAATGTTTTCTGAAAAAGTAGGTTTTAATTTATCGAACCTAGAAAAAGCGCTAGAAATAGCACTCAACAAAGCTCCAGATCTACCGTCAATGTGGGCAAAAGGAAGTTTAACAGAAAAAAGAAAGATTCAAAAAATGGTGTTCCCACACGGAATTGAATATGATCATAAAAATGATGAATATCGAACTTTTAGAGTGAATTCATTTTTCTCCTACATCCCAGTGGTATCAAAAGAATTAGAGCATAAAAAAACCGGAAAGTTTCGTGTGAAAACGAAAAATTCCGGTTTAGTACCCGAGGCCGGAATCGAACCGGCACTCCAAAGGAACACGAGTTTGAGTCGTGCGCGTCTACCAGTTCCGCCACTCGGGCATTCGTCTATGAATACGTTTCGCTCTGATAGAAATTTTCTCAAGGATTAAATATNCTTTGGAAAATAAGCGGATGCAAATTTAAGTATTGTTTTTACTTTACCAACAAATTTCCGCTAAAAAATTAAGGCATTCCCAATTAATTCCTTAATTTTGTAGCCCATTACAAGGAATTATGTCCAATACTATATTGTTTTCAGGAAGCGCCCACCGAGAATTTGCACAGAAAGTGGCAGATCATAAAGGCTATAAGCTAGGTAACGTNAAGTTACAAAAGTTTAGCGATGGAGAAATCCAAGCGTCCTACGAAGAAACGGTAAGAGGAAAAGAAGTCTACATCATTCAACCCACAATTAGCTCTGACAGTATGATGGAGTTGATGATTATGATTGATGCAGCAAAAAGAGCTTCTGCGGCAAAAATAATTGCTGTAGTTCCATATTACGGATACGCAAGACAGGACAGAAAAGACAGGCCAAGAGTTGCTATTGGCGCAAAGCTGGTTGCCAAAATGTTGGCTGCAGCTGGAGCTCACCGCATCATGACGATGGACTTACATGCAGATCAAATTCAGGGGTTCTTTTCGTTTCCGATAGATCACATGTTTGCTTCCTCCATCTTTCTTCCTTATTTAGAAGAGCAAAAAATTCCGAATTTGACTATTGTAGCTCCAGATACTGGCGCAACAAAAAGAGCGAACAATTACGCAAAGTACCTGGATGCCGACTTGGCGATTTGCTACAAGCAAAGAAAAGTTGCCAACGAAGTATCCAACATGACGTTGATAGGAGAGGTAAAAGGAAGGAACGTAATTATCATGGATGACATGATAGACACTGCCGGAACGATGGTAAAAGCTGCCCAAATGATTTACGATAAAGGCGCACTTTCTGTAAGAGCGATGTGCTCTCACGCAGTGCTATCGGGGCCTGCCTACGAAAGAGTAGCCGAATCGGTTATGACGGAATTAATTGTCACAGATTCGATTCCATTAAGAACNGACAAAGACACAAGTAAGATAAAAGTATTGAGCGTTTCAAAATTATTTGCGGACGTGATAACCAGAGTAGAAAAACATGAGTCAATTAGTACTCATTTTGTACAATAAAAACAACAAACAAAACAACAAACAAATGAAAACAGTATCATTGAGCGGTTCTCTTAGAGAGAACGTAGGGAGTAAAGATGCGAAAGTCTTAAGAAAAGAAGGTCGTGTTCCAGGAGTATTATACGGAAACGGTGGAAACATCCATTTCCATGTAAAAGAAACTGAGTTGAACAAATTGGTTTTTACACCGGAAGTAACCTTCATCCAAATTGAAATGGACGGAAAAGAATACAAGGCTATTTTCAAAGAAATTCAATTTCACCCGGTAACTGACAGAATCACACACTTTGATTTGATGGCAGTAAGTGAAGATAAATTGGTGTCTATTGCGTTGCCAGTAAAATTAACTGGAAACTCACCAGGTGTATTGAACGGTGGTAAATTAAGACAAAACTACAGAAAGTTAAAAGTAAAAGCTTTTGCGAAAGACTTGCCAGAATTTATTATGCTTGACATTAGCGCATTGAAAATTGGTATGGCTATCCGTTTGGGAGAAATTGATATTCCAAACGTGACACTTCAAGGTGACATGAGAGATGTTGCTGTATCTGTAAAAACATCAAGAAACGCGGTTGCTGATGCAATTGAAGAAGAAGATGCTGAAAGCGCTGAAAGTGATGCAGCAGAAGGCGGTTCTGAAGCAGCAGCTGAATAAACTTATACAACATGAAATACCTGATTGTAGGCTTGGGAAATATTGGTGACGAATATGCCAATACCCGCCACAACATAGGATTTAAAGTACTGGACGCTCTTATTGAGTCGTCCAGTTCTTGTTTTGAGACGAAGCGCTATGGCGATGTAGCAAAAATTAAATTTAAAGGAAGAACACTCTTTCTTTTAAAACCTTCTACTTATATGAATTTGAGCGGAAGCGCGGTAAATTATTGGATGCAGGAGGAAAAAATTACCTTAGCTAATACGCTTATCATTACAGATGATTTAGCTTTGCCTTTCGGTAAATTAAGACTCAAAGGAAAAGGAAGTGATGGAGGGCACAATGGACTAAAACATCTGATTCAGGTTCTAAAAACGAGCCAATATGCACGTTTGCGTTTTGGTATTGGTTCCGATTTCTCAAAAGGAAAACAAGTAGATTACGTATTAGGAAAATGGGACAAAGAAGAGGAAAAACACCTCCCCGAACTAATTGACACCTCTATCCAGTACATTCAATCTTTTGCAACTATTGGCCTTAACAGAACAATGAACGACCTCAATAAGAACAAATAATTGGCAATAATTGTAAGCCTACAAACCTTTGTAATGAGTTAGAATAGTTATATTTGGATAGAATAAACTGACTTCCTAGATGCCAAAAAGAATTTTGCAAATAACCCACAAACCAGCTTATCCAGCGATTGATGGTGGTTGTTTGGAAATGGCAAAAATGACCCAATTTTATCAAGAAAATCTGGAATTTGATCTCTCGGTTTTTACAATTGGTACAGAAAAACATCCGTTCGACTCTACGGAATTTAAAAAAGCCAACTTATTACCAGAACAAGTAACTCACGTGGCAACCCAAACCAAACCAACCTTTCTTGGTGGAATGATAGCTTTGATCACGGGAAAATCCTACAACTTAAGTAGATTTCGGACTCAAGAAATTACCAGTAAACTAACTGAATTAATTCGTTCACAAAAATTTGATCTCATACAATTTGAAAGTGTTTATTCAGCTCAATTATATGCTATAGCTCTTCAATACTCTCAGGCCAAACTTATTTTGAGTGCACCAAATGTTGAGTTTCAATTATGGGAGCAATATGCCCAACAAGCAATGTGGCCAAAAAAAATACTTTTTAACTACTTAGCCAAGAAACTAAAGGAGGAAGAAATACGAATCTGGCAAGAAATGGATGGAATCTTCACAATCACACCGCAAGTGTCTGAAACAATCGTAAAGCATGTTGATTGTCCTATTTCAACCCTTCCATTTTTTGTAAAAATGAATAATTATACTCTTTCAAAACCAAGCAATAGCTTACCTTCCTTCTTTCACATTGGAGCGATGGATTGGAAGCCAAATTTGGAGGGTGTCACTTGGTTTGTGAACAATGTTTGGCAAAAAATAAACTTTACAAATCCTTTGCACCTGGCAGGTAAAGGAATGGATCATTCTATCTTTTCTTCTCTAATGGTACAAGAACATGGATTTGTAGAAAACGCTTTAACCTTTATGAATGCTCATGACGTAATGATTGTTCCATTGCTGAGCGGAAGCGGAATGCGAATCAAAATAATTGAAGCTATGGCATTGGGTAAGTGCGTTGTCTCCACTTCTCTTGGTGCAGAGGGTATTGATTACCAAGCGAATCAAAATATAATTATTGCTAACACTGCTCAAGAATTTATAGAAACCCTAACAGAACTGAACACACACCCGGAGCGGATTTCCTTCATTGGTTCCAATGCCCGAAAACTAATTTCAGACAAATACAGCGATAAGCAATTAAACAAAGAGATTTTGCCATTTATTCATTCAGTTCTTACCTTAGAAAAATGAAAAAACTTGTTTTTCTTACTTCTCGGTTTCCTTACCCTCTGGACAAAGGGGACAAACTAAGAGCATTTCATCAGTTACGTGAATTATCCCAACGATGCGAAGTACATTTAATTTCGCTTTCTCGGAAGAAGATTGAAGCTTCCCAGCTGGAACAACTAGAAAAGTTTTGCGGCTCGGTGACTGTTTATTCCATTTCGTCTTTCCAGTCGTTACTGGGATTGATTTGGGCTCTGTTTAGAGGGAAGCCATTCCAAGTGGGTTTGTTCTATAGCAAACGAGTTAAAAAAAGAGTTTCTGCGCAAATTAAAGCGATTCAACCCAATCACATTTATTGTCAATTAATAAGAGCGGCCGAATACGTGAAAGATGAATTTCACATTCCAAAAACGATCGATTTTATGGATGTATTGTCCAAAGGAATTGAGCGAAGAATCGCTTCCTCCCCTTTCTATCTCAAACGGTTATTAGAAATAGAAGCAGAACGATTAAAGATTTACGAGAACATCGTGTTCGAATATTTTGACAATCACACCATTATTTCCTCTCAAGACCAAGAGTTGATTTATCACACAAAAAGAGAAAGCATTGAAATCATCCCAAACGGTATCGACACACGTTTTTTCTCACCGGATGACTCAAGTGAAAAAAAATACACGTTTTTATTTAACGGAAATATGCAGTATCAACCTAATGTTACGTCTGCTATTTATATTGTCGAAAAAATAATGCCTTTGGTTTGGCGCACTCATCCAGAAGCTACTTTGCTTATTTCGGGAACGAGTCCTACGCCTGACGTAAAAAATTTAGCTAGCGAAAGAGTTACTATTTCTGGATGGATGGATGACATTAGAGATGCCTACAATCAAGCTCTTATTTTTGTAGCACCGATGCAAATTGGAACCGGGTTGCAAAATAAATTACTGGAAGCCATGGCGATGAATTTACCTTGTGTGACCTCAAAACTTGCCAACAATGCTTTGAAAGCTATTCATAACGAAACAATACTGATTGGAAAAAACAAAGAAGAGTACGCAACCTACATGTGTGAATTGATTGAAAACAAGGAAAAACGAAGGAAGCTGGGAAAAGAAGGAAAAGAATTTGTGTTTCAAAACTTTAATTGGGAAAGCACCATCCACAAACTAATGACGCGCATGAGTTTGTAAACGAACTCAGCTAGTTGGTGTGAAAAAATGACTGTGTCACAAATATTGGATAGTCACTTAAATAAATTTGAATTACCTTACTATTATGAAAAAAAATCTGGGATATTTTCTGTTTATTTCCTTTATTCTAATTGGTCTTTCTTGTTTCTCACAATCGAATACTCAGCGAGCATCTCAGGTTCAATTGTNTATTATTTCTTTTCAGCAAAACAGATTTGCCAATCCAGAAAAAGCCAAAGAGGATATAGAAAAAGCGATTACGCTTGCTCAGTCTATCGAATCGAAAAGCTACTTGGTTTCAACCAAAGTATTACTAGGCGAGTTCTACGATAATCGGAACAATACACAAAAAGCGCTTCAAGAATTCACCGAAGCACACAAGATAGCACAAGAAATAAACGATATATCAGGATTAGCTTCTTGCGAGTTCAACCTTGGCTTTCTTTATCACAAGCAAAAAGGAAAGAAAGAAATAGCGCTTGATCACTTTAATTCTGCGGTCACTTTTGCCAAGCGAGCCAATGAAAAGCTCTTGTTGGCAAAATCGTACAATGCGGTTTCGTTTACTCATTACGACCTCGAAAACCTCGATAAAGCAGAACAAAACTCAATAAACGCCTTGATTCTGTTTAGAGAATTGAACCTCAGAAATAGAATGGCTCAAAGCTTCATGACTCTCGCTCGTGTGAACAACAAAAAAGACGAGTTTAAAACCGCTATTCAGTACCTAGACAGTGCTATGTCTATTTTTGAAAACTCCAATAACACGGCCGAATTTAACAATTCGAAACTCATCAAAGGAGAAATATATTACCGAAAAAAAGAATATAGAAAAGCCATTGCTATCGTGAAGGAAGTAGAGGAAGACCCAAAAGTAATGGCCGATCAAAGGCTTTATGCGCTCGAATTGCTTTATTTAATTAATAAATCGATGAACAAAACATCGGCCTCTCTAGATTACCTGGAGGAATCAAAAAGCATACAAGATAGTTTGGGACGGCTGCAGCGCGACAAACTGATGGAGAGTGTATTGTCGGAAATAGAGGCCCAGAATANGCTAGAAACTCTCGAAAAAGAAGCNGAAATAAATGACCTTATTTTGAAAGAGAGCCGCTATCTCACCTGGTTTTTGATTGGCATTTCTATGCTTTTATTGCTGGTTGCACTGATTTCTTTTCTTTTTTATCGTCAGAATAAATTAAAATCGGAAAGAGAGAAACTAAAGTTGGAACAAGAAAGTATGCAACTAGAACAAAAACTTCTGCGGACTCAAATGAATCCTCATTTTATTGCCAATTCATTAGCCGCCATTCAAGGAAATATTTACAAGCAAGACAAAGAAAAATCAGTTACTTACCTTTCTAAATTTGCCAAACTGATGAGGTTTATCCTAGAAAGTTCGAGAGAAAAGGAAGTGAAATTGGAAAAAGAAATACTGAGTTTAACAAACTACTTAGACCTCCAAAAACTGCTTCTTGAAGAAAAATTAACTTACAAAATAGCCGTTTCAAAAGATTTAGAACCAGAAGATTTCTGTATTCCTCCCATGCTTATTCAGCCTTTTGTGGAGAATGCAATTGTACATGGTGTTGAACTAAAAAATGAGCCTGGACATGTGAACGTATCGTTCCAAAAAGAGGATAATTTCCTGAAAGTAACGATAGAAGACGATGGACTTGGGAGACAAAAAGTGATGGAAATTTACGAAAAGCGAAAGTCGAATCACCTCTCTTTTTCAACCAACATAACGAACGAGCGAATAGATAAAATGAATACAGAATTGAAAGGAAACATTCGTTCTGTAACAACAGATTTAATTCAAGACGGCTTGGTAAAAGGAACCAAAGTAGAACTGTTTCTTCCTGTAAAAAATGTATACTAAAAAACCCACACCATGAAAACTGTAATTGTTGACGACCGAAATAGTATCAGAGAATTCATAACCCAATTACTTAGTAATATGGATGATATTGAAGTGGTGGGCGAAGCGGAAAATGTAGAACATGCAATTTCTGTGATAAACACAAAAAAACCAGACCTTATTTTATTGGACATCCAATTGCCTGATGGAAATGGTTTTGAAATATTGGAAGGTCTCACCTACACCGATTACCGTGTAATTTTTGTTACTTCTCACGAAGAATTTGCCCTCAAAGCTTTTAAGTACAGTGCGCTAGATTACGTAGTAAAACCAATCGATCCAGAGGTTTTTTATTCCTCGATAGAAAAAGCAAAATCTCATTTCTCGGCTGGTGACCAGCAATTAAAAATACAAAGCTTAATTGAAAACTTGACGAGTAACAAAACCACCAAAAAACTCGTGCTAAACACACAAGAAACAGTGCATGTGGTAAACAGCGAAGAGATTACGCGGTGTGAATCAGATGGAAGTTACACCCTCGTGTATTTCCAAGAAAGGAAAATTATGATTTCCAGGAAACTCAAAGATTTTGAAGAGATGCTTTCCGGTCTTTCGTTTTATCGTTCTCATCGTTCTCACCTCATCAATCTCAATTTTGTAGATCGATACGAAAAAAAAGATGGCGGATACATCATCATGAAAGATAACACTTCCGTTCCATTATCAGCTGCCAAAAAAGAAGAGTTTTTTGAACTTTTGGTAGCAATCAACTCTTAAAAAGATGTTTTCAGTGGTTCCCTTTATTGGAAGGAAAAATCCAGTATAATTTCTATATTTGTTTAGTCAAAAAAACAAAAGGCAAAAAACCGAATACACCTTTTGTTTCCACACTTTTAGAAATCAACTTCATGGAAAACCAACATTTTTTAGATCAAGATTCTCTTTTAATAGAAAAAGAAAGACCTACTTTTCTTACCGTTTTATGCATCATCACCTTTGTAGTAAGTGGCATCTTCTTTCTGTCATCGGTCTACAGCGCATTAACTTACGACAAAGAAGCCCAATTAGTGGCAAATGAACAAGGAATAGAACAACTGTATACAATGGCTGCAGAAGACGAAACGGGAACTATGAGCCAAGTTATTCCTGCCATGGAAGTTTTCAATGACGAAAACATCGAAAATGCGACCATTATATTGACTATAAACATTTTAAGCAGTTTATTGAGCTTACTGGGTGCCATTATGATGTATCAAATGAAAAAAATTGGATTTCACCTTTATCTTGGTTCTAAAGTGATGAGCCAAGTGCCATTGTTATTGTTCACCCTTTCATTGCCGGTATTTATTACTTACGGGTTATTTTTATTCTTTACGATTGCTTTTGTGATTATGTATTCAAGAAATCTAAAATACTTGAAGTAAACCAATTAGTTCTTATTTGCCAATTGACCACAAGCGGCATCAATGTCTTTTCCTCTGCTTCTTCGAACATTGGCAGGAACTCCATTTTTCTCCAAGAAATGTGCAAACCTATCTGTAGATTTTGGATCAGATTTTTCAAATTCGCCTCCATCAATTGGATTGTATTCTATCAAGTTTACTTTGGACGGTACATGTTTACAAAAATTGACTAACTCTTGCGCCTCTTTCAGCGAATCGTTTACCCCATTGAATAAACAATACTCGTAAGTCACCATATTTCCCGTTTTTTCGTAATAGTATTTCAAGGCCTCGGCAAGCGAATCGAGGGAGTTTTGTTGGTTTATTTCCATTATTTTATCTCTCGCTTCATCATTTGTTGCATGAAGCGAAAGCGCTAATCTAAACTTTACTTCATCATCGCCCAGTTTTGTAATCATCTTAGCAATTCCAGCTGTAGAGACTGTAATTCTTCTCGATGCCATTCCCAGTCCTTCATCCGATGTGATTTTATTAATGGACTCTAACGTGTTTTTGTAATTTAACAAAGGTTCTCCCATTCCCATGTACACAATATTGGTGAGTCCTTTGTTGTAATTCTGGTTTGCCAACTTATTTATTTCCACCACTTGATCATAAATCTCATCGTAGGTAAGATTCCTCATTCGTTTGAGTCGTCCTGTTGCACAAAAAGAACAGGCCAAACTACAACCCACCTGTGAAGATATACAAGCAGTCATTCTCTTTTTTGTTGGAATAAGTACACCTTCCACAATACTTCCATCGTAGAGTTTAAAACCGCACTTAATTGTGCCGTCTTTGCTCACTTGCTTGGAGTCTATCACCAGTTTATTAAAGTAAAAGTGTTGTGTTAAAAGTGCTCTCGTTTCTTTCGAGATATTACTCATTGAATCAAAATCGGTAAACGACTTTTTCCACACCCAATCGAATACCTGATTTGCTCTAAATTTTTTTTCACCTTGGGACTCAAAAAAAGCAATTAACTCGTCTTGNGAAAGAGCCCTAATGTTTCTCTTTTTGATTTCTGACTCCATGTTTAATCTAGTTCTGGAAAGTCAATCAAATCAGCTACAACTAAAGTATTTGGATGGTTTTCTTTCATTTCATTCTGCATTTTCTCTGCTTCCAGTCTTGTTCTAAAATTACCTACTCTTAATCGAAAGTTTGGCGCTTTGTAATCAATGTAAGTTTTGTGTTGTCTGTTTGCGGCCATCAACTTGGCTCTCTCTGTATCCACCACCGATTTGGTAGAAGAAGAAATCACTTGGATTCTATAGCCTTTTACCTTCGGTTTTTGACTCTTACCTCCTGCTAGATCTTTGGATACTTGATCAATTCTACCGTCTTTTGTAACCTTCACCAAGCCAAGTTTTTCCGATTTATTCAGCTTGTAAATTGTATCCGTTACAACTCCTACTTTTGCCGAATCATTCTTGGTTGGGTACAATTTCCAAGTTGAGTTGTTCGTGGAATCTTGTCCAAACACAACTCCCAAAAACAAAATGGTGGTGAACAGGATGGATATTCTCTTTTTCATAATGTGATAGTATTAATGAATTACTTAACAAGGATTGCGCCAAGTGAATAGCAAAAGACTCGGTTGCCTACAATAACCTTTAGATTATTTTGAGATAATATCGTACAATTTATCCAATTTAGGAGTCAAAATAACTTCAATTCTTCGGTTTGCAGCCTTGTCCTCGCCCAATGGGTTGTATTGACTTCTTCCTGCTGCAGACAAAATTTTCGGATTTATCTCGCTGTTTTCGACCATAATTTCCACAACAGAAGTGGACCTCAATACACTTAACTCCCAATTGTTTTTTGGATGAGCGCTCGATTTTAGCGCATCCGAATCGGTGTGACCTTCTACCACAATTTCCAACTCCTCTTCTCCTTCCAGCGCTTTTGCCAGCTGTATCACCGCTACTTTTCCTTCGGTTCCCACTTTTGTGCTTCCCGATGCAAACAGTAACTTAGCTTCCAAGCTTACATATACTTTTCCATTCTTTTGAATCACAGTAAGTCCTTTGTTTTCAAAAGCCAACAAAGCATTCGATACTTTTTCTTTCAAGGCATTTACTGCCGCATCCTTCTCAGCAATTAATTGTTCCAATTCTTTAACTCGTTGCTCCCTTAGTTCCAGTGCTCTTTGTTTGTTCTCCAAAGTAATTTTCAGTTCGTTCAATGTTTTTTCCAACTTATTCAGCTCGTCTTCTTTGGCCTGAAGCTCACGTTGGGTTTTATCCAACTTAGCTGTAAGAGATGTGTTTTCTCTCGAAGAGTTTGCCAATAATCTATCGTATCTCAATAAGATATCATCGTGCAATGACTTTAGTTTGTCATATTGTTGTTCTTTTTCCAGAAACTTTCTTTTTGCATTAGTTAGTTCCTCTTGCAACTCATTCAACTCCTCTTTTTTGGCAGATAGTAGTTGAGTAAGCTCAGTATTCTCATTTTTGAATTTCTCGTTCTCGGCCTGGAACTTTGCCAAGTCTTCCTGACATTGTTCACTTTTAGCTTTTAGATCTTCGTATTTTTTTGCTGGAACACACGCAAAAATCAAGGTAGAAACTACCAATAAACTAGCTGCTCTTTTCATAATATAGTTTTTAAATAAATTCACTTTTGAATACCAAATTGGTTCAATTTCAACATACAAATATAAGGAATATGCGGGCGAACCACCTTCTTGCAACGAGAAGTAAATAAAAGGAGATTGTTAATTACTTTTGGCTATAATTGCTTAGGATTTAGTCAATTTTCTTCGCCTCATTTCGCTCGAAATCAATGCCAATTCTCGGCTTGTTTGTCCTGCCACAGAAGTATTTTCCTCTGCTCTTCTGATAAGGTAAGGGATTACCTCTTTTACAGGTCCATAGGGAACATATTTAGCCACATTATATCCTTCATTGGATAAATTGAAACTAATGTGGTCGCTCATTCCTAATAGCTGAGCAAAGTAACATGTTTTATCTTTTTTATCCAACCCTTTGTTTGCTATTAGCTTAACCATTAGTAGCGAACTTTCTTCGTTGTGTGTTCCCACACACACAGCTATTTTATTCTCTACACAGAATTCTACGGCCAAATCGTAATCTTTATCGGTAGCTTCTTTATCTGGCTGGATAGGCGATTTATAACCTCGGTTCTCTGCTCTCTTTCTCTCCTTTTCCATGTAAGCTCCTCTCACCAATTTGGCTCCTATGTGATAACCCTCGTTCTGACTTTTTGCGAAGGATTCTTTCAAAAAAATCAGTCGATCCCATCTGTAAAGCTGAATGGTATTATACACAATGGCTTTTTCCTTGTTGTATTTTTCCATCATTTGCTCACATATTCTGTCAATTGCATCTTGAATCCATGATTCTTCGGCATCTATCAGTATGGGTGTGTCGGCATCATAAGCCGCTTTGCACAATCTCTCTACTCTCTCTATTCCGGCTAAATATTCGGCCGTGTATCCGTCTGTTAATGAATTAAACTTCTCCAGTAACTCAAACTGGATGACTCCCGAAGTTTTAAAAACAATGAAAGGAATTTCTCTATTTACTTTAGCCAATTCGATGCCACGTTCTAGTTCTTTGCAGCATTTTTCAAGCTCCAACTCATCGGCTTTTGCTTCTAAGGAGTAGTCTAATATGGTGCCTACACCAAAGTCGTGTAATTTATGAATAACTGGCTTACATTCCTCAATCGTTTCTCCTCCACAAAACTGTTTGAAAATAGTCTTTTTTATGATTCCAGAGATAGGTAATCGCAATCCCAGGGCAATGTTTGTTGATACTTTCCCGAATGTGATTAGGGTATTATTTCCAATTAATTTAAATAATCGATGAGCCCACTTCAATTCAGAATTGGATTTACCAGAAAAAGCTACTTCAGTGTTTTCAAAAGAAAGCATAGGCGATTCAATAAGTGTTAGTGTCATTTTTGCCCCCAAAAATGCTTGTCAAATGTACGGCATTTATTTTTGAAAAATTAGACCTCTTTTTAACTTTTTTATTCTTTTAATTAGATTTTTTGTAGTCGTTTATGGAATCTAAATCAATTATGATACTTCCATCCTCTCCGGTAGTATTTGACTTGTTAAAATTGGCGTTCTCAATTATCTCTTCTGCTTTGTATGAAGTTCTGGCATAAACAGGAAGTCCGTATGTTTCTTCCACTGATTTCACTAACACTAATAGCTCTAGCTTCTTGTCAATCATTTCCTCTATCGTAAATTGAGAAAATAAGCTTTCTTCATTTATTGGGTGCACAATCGTCCATTGGGAAGGAAGCATTTTTACTTCGCTCAATTCCAATTCTAAGCGAGAGTATGCTCTTTTTATCTGATCATTCTCCGTGATGTTGTACGTTGCAATTACCTGAATATTTGTTTCGAGTAGTACACTGTTTCTTTTGTTAGCTAACTTAAACATCAATCCTTTTCCATTGTTTTTAGGGTAATCAGAAATCAGGGCATTCTCGCTGAAAACGAGTTTCAAATTGGGTTTAGAAAACCTTCCAAA
>JGI26084J50262_1001111_pt1 | contig 15215 bp, 14 predicted proteins | sample SaaInl6LU_22_DNA_FD_50262 | JGI IMG/M metagenome (IMG submission 50262) | reverse complement strand
CGGGCGCTCTCGCAAGCACCTAACTCACCTTAGCTGCTCTCTTGCAGTTCAGAATTGAATTCGCCGGTGATTCGATTCAGACCCAAATAGTAGGATTTCATCACAGACCGTAAGTCAGACACTCTTGTCTGACTACCTCCATGGGCTTAACTTTCAAGAAACTGAGTCAGGCAAGAGTGCCTAACTTACAATTGCGAAGTTTTACTATACATCCCCATTATTGTATTTTTGAAACAGTTTCCTAGCGACGGCCCAGAGCAAGAGGGGCTCGAATTGGCCTGCGCAAGCGCTGCTGGCGATTCTATTGCTATTTTGATAACTTTCATAATCATCCATGCTTTGCAAATCAGTGAAAACCTGTTCANCTGATTGTTTTCCAAAACATTAGGTAGAATACATGATCGGACTCATCGAAAACTCAGGTGCAGCCCCCCGTAAGGCGGGCTATTTAACTGCGCNGGTGGAGTCGATTTTTCAGAAAGGCGGCACACTACAAACCGCGCTGCAGCTCGATCACCGCCCCGAACAAGCGGCTATGGCGATCGCGACGGCGGCAGCCTTGGAGGGCGATCAGCCACTACTCTTCGAAGCGGGCACGGGTGTCGGCAAAAGCCTCGCCTACCTGATCCCGGGAATCATCCACTCAATTGAGACCGAGCGCCCTTTCATCATCTCCAGCCATACGATCAGCCTGCAGGAGCAAATTCGCGAGAAAGACCTAAAAATCTGTCAACAGCTTTTCAAAGCGGTCCCCGAGCTGCACCGTTTCGCGACTTTCAAAACCGCGCTTATGGTGGGCAAGGGAAATTACTGCTGTAGCACACGCCTGAGCAACGCACTGAAAGAGGCGCAATCGAGCAAGCAAACCGAGTTCCTCGCTAACGAGGAAAAAACGGAACTGATCCGCATGGCAAAATGGTCGGCCACAAGCAAAAATGGGCTGATCCAAGAACTCAGCCCCGCTCCACTCCCAACCGTCTGGGATGAGATCAATGCCGACAGCTCAACCTGCTCGCGCAAAAACTGCGATCCCAATACCTGCTTTTACCAACGTGCCCGCAAGCAACTGCTCTCTGCCAACTGCGTGATCGTCAACCACAGCTTATTGTTCGCACTCATCAACGCGGGCATGCCACCCGCCGAAGAAGCCAAAGGTATTCTTCTCGCCGATGACTTTGTCGTGCTCGACGAAGCGCACCGCATACCCGCCATCGCCACCGACCACTTCGGGGCACACATTAGCTCGTATGCAGTGGATCGCGCGCTCAAACGTATCTACAACCCACGCACCAATCGTGGCCTACTTCGCCGGCACGGACAAAAATGGGATCAAGACGCAGTCGATAACGCCCTGAGCGCTAGCTACGAATTCTTTGGATATCTAGGCGACACCTTTCTGGCAAAGAAACCAATCCTCCGCCTCCATGACCCTGATTTTTGCGACAACATTATTTCGGGTCCACTCAAGGAAGTAGCGGAACGTCTCGGTGCGATTATTCAAAAAAGCGACGACGAGCGCGTGCAAGATGAACTCCGCGATCACCGCCGCCGTATCATGGGCTACCGCGATGCTATCAACGCCTTCATTACGTTCGCCGAAGACGACCATGTGCAGTGGCTAGAGCGTAGCGGCAAAAAAGGGCAAATTGTCATCCTCCGTAGCGCCCCGCTCGACGTCGCACCACATCTACGAAAGCATCTGTTTCAACGTGGCACAGCCGCAATATTGACCAGCGCCACACTTTCGGACGGATCTCGTCTCGATGCCTTCCAAGAAAAAGCCGGCGCCGAAGCCGCCGAGACACAGATCGAGTATTCACCGTTTGACTACAAAGCGAACTGCAAAATCTACATCGCGACCGACGCCCCCTTGCCTGAGCCTGGACAAGGACGCCTAGACCTCGACTACCTCGCCAATATGATTTGCTGGTGCAGTCGCAGAGTCGAAGGTGGCACACTCGTGCTTTTCACCAGCCACTTTGACCTGCGCCAAGTGCGCGAGCGAGCTGAGCCGTTTTTCAAGAAGATCCAGCGCCCTCTTTTCACACAAGGACATGGCTATGCACGCACCGAGCTGACGCAGCAATTTGTCGCCGCAGGCAATGGCGTGCTCTTTGGCACCGATAGTTTTTGGACGGGCGTCGACGTGCCAGGACCCGCACTCTCACAAGTGATCATCGCCCGCTTACCTTTCGAAAATCCGAATCACCCGATCATGGAAGCGCGCAGCGAGTATATCCAGCAACGCGGTGGCAACCCCTTCGCTGAAATGACCGTGCCCGACGCACTGGTGAAATTCAGGCAAGGTATTGGCCGACTCATCCGCCGCCATGAAGATAAAGGCAACATCGTGATCCTCGATTCCCGAATCGTCACCAAGCCGTATGGCTCGCGTTTCGTCGAGGCACTCCCTATACTTGATTATAAACGTTTCAACCGCGAAAACCGCGGCGAAGTATTCACCGACTGATTCTAACCGGTAAATAAAATACTGGAATCACAACACGAACAGTTCATTCCAATTGCTTTATATCTGACGGAAGGTAGGGTTCGATATCCTCATCGAACCGCTTGACGCCTCTTCTCGCGGCACGTTAAGGATAACGTTCCCTACCTAAAGAAAATCAAACGAATCACCTAAGAATCTATGCATATAACAGCCCATGGCATCAGTGACCGCGGCCTCGTCCGTGAAGTCAATGAAGACGCACTTTTTATTGATGAAGATCATTGCGTCTATGCGGTAGCGGATGGCCTCGGCGGTCTTCCATGCGGGGATCAAGCCAGTGGCCGTATCGTAGAATTACTGGATACCACCTTTAATGGAGTCGATTCATGCGAAGAACGTGTCGACTTGGCAGATCTGATTATTGAAATTAATCGAATCGTTACCAAAGAGGGCCTAGAAGCGCACCCTTTCACGGGAGCAGGCAGCACTTTGACTATCGGTCAAATCGTTAAAGATCAGCTCCTCGTTGCTCACGTCGGCGATTCCGCGCTCTACCTACTCCGCGAGGATAGCCTAGAGCAAATCACCTGTGATCACACGATGGCACAGGAATACATTGATCGCGTAGGAGCNGACGCCCACGAATCAATGCCACTGGAATATCCACATACGCTAACTNGCTGTGTCGGCCAACAGGAAGAATTACGCGTCGATCAAACACGCCTCACACTAAAGACCGGCGATCGCATTCTACTCTGCACTGATGGGCTCAATAAAGTGCTCACCGACCGACAAATTCAATTTCTCTTAGAAGTCGACCAAAGCCCAGAGTTTATAGCCCAAAGCCTCGTCGACAGCGCAAATGCCAACCAAGGCCCGGATAACATTAACATCATAGTCCTCATCATCGAATAGCGTGAAAAAATCAGAAATCTTTCTACCCAAAGTCGAAGCCAAGCCCGACAATATGCTCTTCCGCTTCAGCCTCGGCCAAGCACTCTACGACGAAGGCGACACCGAAGCATCGATCCCACATTTGCAACGTTGCACGGACTCACGCGATGACTGGATGCTCCCCCGCATCCTACTCGGGAAAGCCATGCTGCAACACCAGCAGGCAGAAGCAGCCAAACCGATCCTAGAACACGCACTAAAGCTAGCCGTCGAGCAACATCACGATGACCCCGCAGAGGAACTGCGGGAGATTCTAGCGGATCTTTAACTTATAGTTTATGGCAGAATGATTTAGCGGCAGAATGATTACTACCCAGATACATTAAGAAAAATGAAGCTGGCACTCAGAATAATAATTGCTTCGCCATCTCCGTCAGAACTACGTCTGCCGTTAAATCATTCTGCCTCCTCATATTCATATGACTATATCGCAGTCAAAAGAACTCGCAGAACGAGTTTGGCTAAGATTAAAAAGCGCGAGCAAGCTCGCACGCCACTATTGAAATGAAAAAACTCCCGATATTCTTGCTGATGATTATCCTGCCAGCGGTAGTCGTGGTGCAGTCATTTGAGCAGGTTGTTTGGTATATTACCGTGGGATACATTTCCTTGGTTTCATTAATCACTTTTGGCTTCTACTGGCATGACAAGCGACAAGCCCAGTGCAGCGGCCCTCGAATCCCGGAAAAGGTCTTACACCTACTCGAGCTCATCGGCGGTTGGCCTGCGGCTTACATCGCTCAACAAACTTTTCGCCATAAGACTTCAAAGCGAAACTACCGCATCGTGTATTGGCTCATCGTCATCGCTTACCAATACTTCGCATTGGAATGCCTCCTGAACTGGAGAATTCTACACTCCATCTTAGGTAATTAGTTAAAATTCGCTCAAAATACTCGCACTCTGAGTGAAGGGCTTTAGTCCTATGTAGTATGCCCAAACGAGTCAGCCTTGACTGGAATTCCCCACTTTTACCAGCTGTCACCAAACGTCTACTTGCAAATGTAGATTCTAGCATCGTCGACTTGAGCGACACTATGGTGATTGTGCCCACCAAGCAGGCGGGGCGACGCCTACTCGAAGCCTTGGCACTTGAAGTCTCGAAGCAAGACCGCGGATTGTTTCCACCTGAAATCATCACCCCCGACCGTCTTTTAGGAAATTTCATAGCAAGTGACACACTCGCCAGTGAAGAGAGTAGCACAGCCGCATGGTTCTCCGCACTGAGCACCATCGACTTTGCACACTTTAGCGCACTCTTCCCTATCGCACCCACAATTAGCACAGGCTGGAAGCTAGGTATGGCGCAACGGTTGATGCAACTGCGTAGCGAACTGGGTGAAGAAGGCCTCGACTTTGCAACTGCCGCAGAGCGCGCAGGTGAAGCGGGTCATGAACCCGAACGTTGGCGTCAACTCGCGCGACTGGAAGGGCTCGCGATGGACGAGCTGAAGCACCGCGGACTGGTAGACCCCAAGCAAGCACGCCGTGAAGCCGCTCTTAGTTATGAAGCGCCCATCCACATCAACACAATCATCCTTGCCGCGACTCCTGATCCACAACCACTGCCTTTAAAAGCAGTTGAAAGAGCCGCCGCCAAGCTCTCGGTCGAAGTCTGGACCTACGGGCCAGATGAACATTTTGACGAATGGGGCCGCCCCTTAGCACAGGTCTGGCAGACACGCCCACTCGACTTCGAAGCTTGGGCTTGCCACATTCAAACTTTAGCAGATCCAAAAGCAACGGCGACGGCAATTACCCAGCTCATCCAAACGGCACAACCTGAATCAGCCCTCCTTGGCATCGCCGACCCCGAGTTAAACCCTGTGATCGCAGACGAACTCTTAGCGCAAGGCATTCCCTCTTATGATCCAGAGGGTTGCAGCGTTCAAAACGGAGGCGTAGGCCGACTCACCGAACTCCTCTGCCAATTGTGTAACGACCAGAGCACAGCCACAGTTCGCAGCCTATTACAACACCCCGACATTGTGCACTGGCTAGGCAATCCAGACAAGCAGTCAGAGCTCCTGCGAAAACTCGACAAGCTCTTCGAACAACACCTCGCCGCAGATCTCCAATCTTTAATTCATTTCTCAGGCAATGATAATGAATACTACGCGGCGCTGCACCTCGCCCTAAAAGCCATCTCAAAACTCGCCCGGGATCTCGCAAAGGCACCATTCGCCGAATCACTCGCAAACATCCTGCAAACGATTTACACAAACCGAGAAATCGAGAGTAAGGGCACTGCCGAGATTCCATGGAAAGAACGCGCGGAAGCGATTCAAGGCATCCTCAAAGCTTGCAGCGAAACAGAGCACACATTCCGCAAGCTACCCGGTGACTTCAGTCGTGAAGCTTTTCGCATGAATCTGAAGCGCACCAAAGTGTATCCAGATCGACCGCGCGATGCGCACGACCTACTCGGTTGGCTGGAATTACTCTGGAATGACGCACCCCACCTCATCTTAGCAGGCATCAACGAAGGTAAAGTCCCTGAATCTGTAATCGGCGACGCCTTTCTGCCCGAAACACTTCGCGAAGCACTCGACCTGCGCACCAATGCGATGCGATTTGCACGCGATGCGTATTTACTCGAAGCCCTCTGCCGTCGCCGTGCAAACCAAGCCGGCCGGATCGATCTACTTATTCCTCAAACCGCAGCCGACACAACACCGCTACGCCCCTCACGCCTCTTGTTTCTCGGCACCCCCGACACACTCCTACCTCGCACCCGCCAACTCTTCCGCGAGATCGAACAGGAAAAGGCGCACTCAGCGTATAACTTGGCATGGAAATTATCTCCACCGCCGGACCTCCCAATCCCTGAAACGATTTCAGTAAGCGCACTTAAGAGCTATCTACAATGCCCCTTCCGCTTCTTCCTGCGCTACATTTTAAAAATGCGCACCGTAGACGTCAAAAGCCGCGAGCTTACACCTGCGGGATTTGGCACGCTCTTCCACGACACACTCTCACACCTCANAGGTCAGACTATCGATAGCCAGACCCAAGAAGCGTCGCTGGTAAAAGAGCTGCACAAAATCGCCGACAACACGATGCAGCACCGCTACGGCAAGAAGCTATCCTTTGCCCTACGCCTGCAACGCGAAGCACTCCTCGCACGCATCAATGCTTTCTGCAAGTATCAGATCGAAGACGTAAAACTGAATGGCAGTATTCATATTTTAAATACAGAAGATCCCTTTGAAATGACAATTGATGGATTCACCATCAGAGGAACCATCGACCGCATTGACCAGCGAGGCGACTGCATCGAGCTCATCGATTATAAAACGGCTGACTCGCCTAAAACACCACAAAAAGCGCACCTCTCAACGGTCCCGAAGAAGGGCGCATTGAAGCACCTCCCCGAAGAAGCTTTTTTCGAACACGAGGGAAAAAGCTGCTACTGGACCGACCTGCAACTTCCGCTCTATCTGCTTTCAAAGAAGGAAGCCGGCAAAGAACGCCCTTCCGCCGCATACATCAACGTGGCTAAAACATTAGAGAAATCCGGCATCGCACGCTGGGACGATTTAACCGACAGCCATCTCAGCAGCGCAGAGGCGTGCGCAGAGGCGACCATTAAAAACATCAAAGCAGGCATTTTCTGGCCACCCAATCCAGACATCCGAGCAGAGTATGACGACTTCGCCCCCCTCTTCCCCGACGGCATCGAAAACTCCGTAGATATTAAAGCATTTAAAAACTACCAGTTCAAAGCCGACGCGGATCATGCTCTAGAGGCAGAATGATTTTACGGCAGAATAATTATTTAAAACGAATGCCCATCAATTGCACAGTAGCGCTCAACGACATTGATCAGTCTGATTTTCACGATATAGATCAAAAGATAACTGGTTGGGCTTTTGAAATACATAATACGCACGGACGTCTGCTAAATGAAAAAGCATATCAAAATGCTCTATTAAAACAATCTATGCAGAACGACCTCTCTTGCACTAAAGAAGTTGAAATCAAGGTCACACACGAAAACTTCTCAAAATCATTCTTCTTAGACTTATTAATGCATTCTAGCATTATTTACGAAATCAAAGCTAGTTTGGGAATCAGCGCTTCGAACGAGGCGCAGTTACTCAACTATTTGCTACTCAGTAATTCTCGACACGGGAAAATAATAAACTTTGGAACCGCATCAGTCACACATCGTTTTATATCCACCAGCCTATCCCACGATGCCAGACAGAATTATAATATCAATAAAACTCAATGGCGTGACTTAACCGATTATTGCCCTTCAATAAGAGCGACAGTTAACAATCTACTCGCTGATTGGGGATCACATCTAAGTGTCAATCTATACAAAGAAGCACTATTACACCTCTTAGACGGTCAACAAAATTTCACGACCGAAGTCGACTTAGTCATCAACGAAAATCTTGTTGGAACACAGACAGTATCGTTAATCGATAAAGGAACAGCCTTGCACATCTCAAGCTATAACGAAAGAGCTACACTATTATCAAACACACCTTCTGCGCTTTCTGAAGAGCACAAAGCTCAACCATATCCAATGGGTAAACTTCAATGGGCATAACATTCAGTTTGCCACCCTTTCAAAATAATCATTCTGCCGTATAATCATTCTGCCTCAACCTCCGCTAACACACTTTTGAACTCCCTCGAACATATCGCGATTTCGGCCTCCGCTGGCTCTGGTAAAACCTACCAGTTGACGAACCGCTTCATCTACTTACTCCACCTTGCGGAACAGCCAGAGCGCATCGTGGCATTGACCTTTACTCGAACCGCGGCGGGAGAGTTTTTTCAAAAGATCATCGATAAACTCTGCCACGCAGCAGAGGACGCCAACAATGCGTCCGACCTATCCAAAGAACTTGGCATACAAGCGGACCAGACGCGCTACCGACAGTTGCTGGACTTGCTCATCCGCAGCATGCACAAGCTAAACCTACAAACACTGGATAGCTTCTTCTTTCGCGTCGTTTCAGCCTTCTCACTTGAGCTCGGGCTTTCTGGCAACCTCAACCTTCTAGATCAAAGTAGTGAACCGCGCATGCGTAATGAAGTGCGCGATAGCATCGTTCATCACCCCGGCGAACTCACCACTGAACTCAACGAATTTTGGCACGCCTTCAAACAAGCAACCTACGGACAGGAAAAACGCAGCGTTGAAGGCGTCGTATCAGACTTCATCGAACAACTCTACGCGCTCTATCTCGATGCACCACAAGCTGACCTCTGGGGCCAAGCAGATACCATCTGGCCTGCTGGCTGCCCATGGAAAATATCAAACAACATAGACTGGGATCAGCTCGGATCAAACTTGCTCGCATTGCTCCCAGAAGACCTAAGCGCAAGCCAGCGTAAAGACTTTGAAACGCTCGCGCTAAAGCTTCAGCTATATCCAGCCGAAGAAAAAACCAACACCCTACTCGATCGGGCGCTGGCACAAGCCGACGAAATCTTTGCAGGACAAACCGTGATTCAATGTGGTCGTGGTAAAAAGAATCAAGCGAGTCTAAGCGGCCCCACGTGCTCAGCTTTGGCAGACTGCTTACGTGCAATCGTATGGCATCATTTAAAACGCGCACTTGAGAATACACAAGGCGTCCACCGTATCCTTGAGGCCTATCATGAAAACTACGACAGACTGGTAAGACGCCCCGGCCGCTTGGCTTTTGCGGATCTTACCCATTTGCTTTCTCCAGACAACGAAGGTTCGCCGATGGGGCAAGTGGATGATGAGACCCGTCAATTGATGGACTTTCGCCTCGATGGCCAATTCGATCATTGGCTGTTTGACGAGTTCCAAGACACCAGTCGTCCGCAGTGGGATGTCGTTTCCAATCTCATCGATGAAATCGTGCAAGACCCATCCGGTCAGCGTTCCTTCTTCTACGTGGGTGATACCAAACAGTGTCTCTACCTGTGGCGTAATAGTGACGACCGTCTCTTTCACGACATCCAACTCCAGTATCCGAACATACAAAAGCAACCACTCTCGGTTTCGTGGCGTTCTGCTCAACCTGTCTTAGATGCAGTCAACCTGGTCTTTTCAGATCAAGCGGCCATCACCGAGCATTTTTCAGATGACGCCTCTGTCCGCTGGGCACGCGCGTGGCAAACACACGCAGCCTCGCCCGCGACAAAAAACGACAGCGGTTTCGCTTGTTGGATCGAAGCCACCAAGGAAGAAGACTTCACTCGTAATGAACAAGTCCTCAATCTACTGAACGACTTAGACCCGATTAACAAAGGAATGAGCGTGGGTGTCCTTGCCCGTAAAAACGCAGATGCAACCGAGATTGCCGAATACCTGCGTGAAAACAGCGACCTTCCCGTCCACACAGGTTCCGCAATCAAACCTGCAATCGACAATTCCGCAGGTGTCGCGCTACTCGCACTCATTCGACTGGCGGCGCATCCAGGCGATCAACATGCGATCGGCTACTTGCGCTTGATTGATGTTTCCACTCAAGGCACATCACTCGTTGCCTGTGCCACAGAGCTTCGCNCACAGCTCCTTTCAACGAGCAATGAATCCGCAGTGCGTTGGGCCGCCGAGCGCATCGCAACTCATCTACCTGAAAACGATCATCGTCACCGTGAGCGTCTCGACAGCTTAGTCGCCAAAGCACGCGAATTCGACAAAGGTGAACGCCGCGATATCGACGGACTCCACGAGTTTTTACAAAATAGCCAAAGTGGCGACTGCCCTGTCAGCGATGCAATCATCGTCGAAACAATCCACAAATCAAAAGGCTTAGAATACGACGTCGTCATACTCGTCAACGAAGACAAAACCGTCCGTAGTGAGCGCCGCATAAGCCCACTTTTAGATGCTCAAGGCAAGGCAGAATGGGTCATGGAACCAATCAAGAAAGAGTTGATGCACGCCGACCCAACGCTGCAGAAATACCTTGAACAAAGTGAAAGCCAGCGCGGATTCGGCAACCTCTGCACACTCTATGTCGCCATGACCCGAGCCAAGCGTGCACTCTACATGATCAGCGACCCAAAAGGCGCACACCAAGGCTCAACTGTCCACTACCTTCGAGATATTCTAGGCGACACCGCCACACCCGTAGAACTGTTTAAAGAGAGCACTTACCCACTTCTTTGGAGCACAGGCGACCCCGATTGGCACAAGTCTTTTGAAGTCCACTCAAAAGAAGTGGAAAGTTTGAAGCGCGAAGTGGAAAGCATTCGCTTCGAACCCGCACATCCACGGCTACAGCTTTCACGTCCTTCAGCAGGAAAAGAATTCAAACAGGACGCTGGCAAAACGTTCGAACTCGAAGAGAAAGCAACAACCTTTGGCAGCGAAGTGCACGACGCCTTCGAACAGATCGAATGGCATGTAGGTCAGGCACTCCTGCCTGACTCGGCAACCGAGGGGACAGACAAGAGTGTCTATCCTACGAAAATCACCGAGACCCTCAATGCCTGCTTCAAAAACCGTAAAATCCTATCACTCTTTACCGAACCAGAAACACCCACAACGATCTGGAACGAGCGCGCCTTTAGCTACGTAGAAGACGATCAATTCTACAACGGAATTTTCGACCGCGTCGTGCTACACCACAACAGCGCCGGCGCGACAATTCGCGCCGATATCATCGACTACAAAACCGACCGTATTCACGAAGGAAACACAGTCGAACAAGCAAGCGAGCGCCATCGCCCACAACTCGAAGCCTACCGCAAAGCACTCTCCAAAATCATCGGATTGGAGGAAACATCAATCACACTAAAGCTCCTCTTCACAGATGTGCCGACAATCATCGAACTATGATGCAGTTTTCACAGAACTGTCTCGTCACCTGCCCCAGCTGCTTTGAAACATTCAGCGTCTCGGGTCCATCCCCCTCCGAAACACCAACGGAATGGGACTACGACTGTGAAGTCTGTTGCCGGCCAATGACGATTCAGTTCTATCTGGATGAAGACACCGTGGTCGCAGAAACACACAGTGATCAATAGATCTTTATAGCACTCTCTGTGAATTTCATGACGAAATAGTTCGACGAGGCTCAAATATACCTTTTCTTAACATCTTTTCCAAGCGGGCCTGTAGCTCAGTGGTTAGTTCCGAGGAGCACAGCGACGACATCCATTGCTAAAAGCAATGACTTGGGGACCAGTCCCCTGCGATTTAGTTCGACGAGCCCACAAAATACCTTTTCTTAGCATCTTTTCCAAGCGGGCCTGTAGCTCAGTGGTTAGAGCAGGGGACTCATAATCCCTTGGTCGTGGGTTCAAGTCCCATATGCTGAAATTTCAAAATTGATGTAATCCATTATGAGTCAAGTATTTATTGTTCCAAACCGCCCGCTTCTAAAAACGGCCTCGAGACACCCACAGGGTGGCCAATTGAGTGTATTCCTGCCTATCTGGGTGAGTCGATGGGTGAGTCGATGGCTGCCTAAGGTGTTAGAGCAATTTAGCTTTAGCGGGGAGGGGGTTTCTTGGTTTAAGTTTATTAAAAACATAAATACATCTTACGGCCTCTTAAAATTATTTGCAGTCATGGGGTGTTAATTTTTATTGGTGCACAGAGCACTGAAATGTTACCTACTGATTCTAGAGTATGCATTCAAAGACCAAATATCATTACTTATTCTTGGCCCCTGTATTGGCGGCGGTATTCTATTTGGGTGTGGAACGAGCTATGCTTAGCAAAATCCGAGGTGATATTGAAGCGTCACTGGGTAACGACTACGCAATTATAGCCCTGCACATGGGGGGCGAAGACTTCGAGCATCCATCCTTGTGGCGAATGCTAAGGCAGGCCCTTATATATGAGGCAAATTTTGATGGTGAGTATACACCTCAAGGAAGTGGTCGATTCACAGGGAAAAAGCATCACCTTGCCCTCAATATTAGTGACAATGAGAAGATATTCTTCTGCGAGTGGTCTTTTCGAAATTGGGGCTTAGTTATCGATGGATATGGATCTACTGATTGTGATATTATCGCGAATTTACCTGAGGCCGATCAAAAGTTTTACAGATATGGTGAGGATGGGTTAAGAATTCGAGACGGCTTAATTTACCGTAATTCGATGTTTAATCACAAAAAAACAAGGTGGTATCACAGGCCAGTAAAGGAAGCAGAAATGCTCTAATTTTCTAGCTTATCTCATACACTAAATAATCTTTAAGAATGAATGCAGTAGAAATTGAGCAGGCAGTCAGTGAGTTAGCCGAGGCACCCTTTGATTCAGAGGAGTTCCCTTATTCCTTCCTTGAGGCCTTTGGCAATAAGTCGACGACGTTGAAGAAGTTGCGTTCGGGCACGACGAATAAGTCGGATCTGGGGCCCATGTTTACGGATCAAGTCGTAGAAGAAGATCGAGCATCTGGGACTATTTATGTCTTACGCAGCCAATCAAAGGATTTATTCATCAAGGAGCACCGCGAATTGATTCATAAGATCGGCTTCACAAATGGGAGCGTGGAAAGACGAATTGCCGATGCGGCAAACGAGCCCACCTACCTGCTGGCAGATGTTGAAGTGGTAAAGACCTACAGGCTTTACAATCTCAATGCGAACAAGTTGGAGAATCTATTCCATAAGCTCTTCGCTTCTGCAAAGCTGGACATTGAAATGAAGGATCGCTTCGGAAAGCCCTACAAGCCACGAGAATGGTTTTTAGTTCCGCTTGAAGCCATCAAGGAGGCCGTTGAGCGACTTATGGATGGAACGCTTAGTGATTGCGTTTATGATCCAAAACAGGCTAAATTGATTAAATAACCAATAGCGATTAATATAGGTAATGTATATTATTGATAAAAAGTATCATGTCATCCCTGAGGATGATTTATGGCCTGACCCTAAAGATGATTCTATTGGAAAATTATTATTAGAGAAGAGGTCTTTTAGTGCTATTAGAGAAGACCTTTTAATGCTGTTAGAAATAGAGGGATATTATATCTTCACTAGTTCAGCTAGTAAATATCTTCTGTCTCAGGTTGGAGAATCTGCTATCTACGCAGTGCCTAAAGACAAAAACGGTCATTTAAAACAATTTAGGGGTAAAGTAACACGCATTGTGTGCATAGGGTCTTGGGGTTCATGGTCACGTAAATATGCCGTCGGAATTTATAAAACTAAAGCTAACGTTAGCTAAAAAGGGTTATTCGAAATTATAAAGTTAGGTTAAAACGGAAGCTGTATAATAAGCTTAGAGAAATAGAATCCGTCGAATCTTCCACGGTTGGATGTGGAGATTGGAGTTTTACGATAACGAATGAAGACGGATCGAGAATATACTACAATTACGGCGATAGCAGGGCAGACGAGTGGTTGGATTTAGTATGGGCCACTGGTGAAGAGTTAAATAATTTCTACTTCCATGGCGTTGCATACATTGATAAAAATAATGAAAACATACTAATTTACGATGCTTCGCATGACGATTCCTTCAACGAGTGGGATGGCCACGAGGTCTTGAATGTAAAAATTAGAGAAGTCTTGTGGAATAATATTGAGCCCAACATAGCCCAGATTGAAAAAGACAACTCAATCAAGATAGCAAAGGATGAATACAAGTGCTATATGCTAGATAAAAGCTTTAGAGTAGGTCCTTTAAATAATGAAGAATGGTGGCTGATAGATGAAAAAATCGAACAAAATATTATATCTCAAATTTACGATGAGTTCGTCAAAGCCAGCTGGCTGTATGGTATTAATGAAATTAGGATTAATAATCTATCTTTCGACTTAGATAGCGATGACTTCATATTGGGCGGCGTAGAATTTTTTGAGAAATTAGTCTATGACATAGAAATCGTGGATGATGAAAATACCTAAGAAAATTTATGAAAAAATAGACACGGTGGAAGTTGCAGAGTACTACAACTATCCTCAAATGGATCCTCAGATTAGCATCGTCGGAAAAAATAAAGGAAGCTGTGAAACCTATGACGCGCTGCTAAACATTATAAGTGATGACATTGATACATCCGACTATATAGCTGTTTGTCACGTTAGTAGCACTATTGATAAGGATGCCAATAAAGTTACGCACTGCTACCATTACGAGGATTTTGGGTACGCAGCTGAATTTAATTCTTTTGAAAAGTTACACGACATAATGCTGGAAGTGATTAATTCTAATGTAGATAATATAGAGTCCATAAATAATACTTCCATCACAAAGAATAGTATTCACTTAGTCGCGGACTATTCAGGGGTGAACGAAATCTCAGCATCAATACATAAAAAGGAGGGAGATATTAAACTAATACTCCATGATCTAACTAGTACTCAACTAGACGAAAAAATAAGGGACTACCTGCTTTCAGAGATTAAGGAATACATAGACGCACAGTACTGGAATGGCGAAAACTACAAGATCATAGCAGAATTTGAAATATACGAATCTAAGGTCAACACGCATAACATTTCATGGGAACTGTGCTCTGAATTGGAAGTTATAGAATAATTAAAGTTCATACATTATGCGTGAACTTTACTGTAATTCATTAGTTAAGTACTAAATTACAAAAGAATAAGTGGTGAAAAACATTAAAATTAGCAGAAAATTTTATGATAACCTAGCTAAGGTAGGTAGCATTACAAATACCTGTAGCCCTATGGCTAATGATTTGAGCATTCGTTATAAAGATGGTCAAGAAACCGATAAAAAGGCTGAAAATTATTTGTATCAGCACTACTTCAAATTCTTAGATAAAGTAAGAGGCCAAAAGGACTTAGAAATTTTCAATGAATGCGGTGTCCTAAGTGTGCAAGACGCCGAGGAGAAAATATTAGCTTTCGAAGCGTTTGAGTCTCCCTTTCTAGCAGAACAATTGGCTGA
>JGI26084J50262_1001107_pt1 | contig 15285 bp, 16 predicted proteins | sample SaaInl6LU_22_DNA_FD_50262 | JGI IMG/M metagenome (IMG submission 50262) | reverse complement strand
TCTTTTAGGTATGACTACAATTTCTGTAATAGGGACTTCTCTTTTTAATATTACAATAATTTCTTTAATTTCTCTTTTTCTTCAAATTACGATAAATCAAAATGTAGATTTTGTCTTAGCTGTATTGCTTATTATTAGTAGTTCATTTGGTGCTGCAATTGCGTCTAGGGTAGTTGAGAAACTTGATCAAGAGAACTTAAAAGTGATGTTCGGTGTTCTTTTAATAATAATAGCCTCTTTTCTTCTTTATGAGCTTTTTAGAACGCCAAATAATTTATATCGAATAGACTATGCTTAAGATCATATTATCAACGCTATTAATATTATTAGCTTCTAACAGTTGGTCTGCAAAATTTTCNCTTGATAAATTTAACATAGAAATAAATTCAGATTTTTTAGGAGAAGAAATTGTTTTATTCGGTCAAAAAGATGAGGAAAAAGATTTAATAATTATATTTGAAGGTACTGAAAAAAAAGGGAATTTATTCACTAAATCCAAAAAGGGTCTTTTATGGATAAATGAAAAGCAAGAAATTGATAAAGTACCTAGTTTCTTTGCTATTTTTTCAACTCCTAAATATTCTTTAAATGAAATTTTTTTATTACCAACTTTAACTAATAGTCATTTACTTATCAGCAATATATCTGAGAGACTCTATCAAATTAGAACAGCTTTAAAGGAAAAGGGTCTCTATTTTGAAGATGAACTTCAATTAATTGAAAAAAGTCTTTTTATAAAAAAATTTAAAATTCCAGATAATATTTCTGCTGGTGATATTAAAGTTTCTTTATATGAAATTCAAAATAATGAAGTGATCAATTTTTCTCAAAAAAGATTAAATATTCAAAAAAAAGGATTAACAAGTAAGTTGGAAAAAATGCTAAAAGACCAGTCATTAGTTTATACAATAATCTTAGTTGTCTTTTCGATTATATTTAGCTTATTATCAAATTGGCTTTTTAGAAGAAGATGAAAAAAATAGATCAAAGAAATTATTTTGTCGTAATTGATGATAGTGAAGAAATGTGGACAGCAGTGAAGTTTGCTACGAAAAGAGCAAAAACAACTAAATCAAATCTCACTACAATAAGTTTTATTGAGAGTGTAAGTGATGGCATGATGCTAACTCCATCTACAGAAAAAATACTCGATAAAGAGCAATTAAGTTCTGAAAAAATAAAACATAAAGAAGTTCAAGATTTCATTTTTAAAACATCTAAAATAAAAGCAAAATCAGAAATATTTAAAATTAACGAAATTGATGATTTTATCAATTTTCTTAATAGCTATTCATCAAATTCAACTATTGTACTAGCTACAAGTAAAGATATTGGCAAGCCAGGTCCATTGATTGATAAGCTCATATACGAAAAAGGAAATTCATTACATTGCCCTCTTGTAATTATTAACGGTAATCTTGAAGATAAAGAAATTGAGAAGATAATATAACTGAAAAAAAAAGAATTTAAAATTTGTGTTGTTTGCAAACTTCCATTTACTTGGAGAAAAAAATGGGAAAAGGTATGGAATGATGTTAAATATTGTTCAGAAAAATGTCGAAGATCAAAATCAAAAACTCAAAACAAAAAATAGCTGATATCCTATTAAAAATAGGCTGCGTGAACATAAATTTTCAGAAAATGTTTACACTCACTTCAGGAAAAAAGAGTCCTGTTTACGTTGATTGCAGAAAATTAATATCTTTTCCAAAAGAAAGAGAAATTGTAATCAACGAAATGACCAAGCTAATTAAANCCAAATATAANANACAAATAATNATTGCTGGCGGTGAGACTGCAGGAATACCCTACTCTTCTTTTATAAGTCATAAATTAAAGCTCCCCATGGTTTATATTAGAAAGCAACCAAAGGGATTTGGAAAAGGCAAATTAATTGAAGGAGAGTTTAAACAAAAATCTACTTCAATTTTAATTGAGGATATGGCTACAGATGGAGGAAGCAAACTTCATTTTATTAATTCTTTAAGAAAAAATAACTTAACTGTTAAAGATATTTATGTAGTTTTTTTCTATAATATCTATCCCACTGCAGAAAAAAACTTGAATAAAATGAGAGTGAAGCTCAATTATCTAGCAAGTTGGCATGACATACTTGAAGTTTCACCTAACTATATTTCTAAAAAAGAACAACTTAAATTAGAACATTACATTTCATCTATTGAGAATGGCAAATAAAGTTATCAGTATAGTCTCTGGGGGCTTTGATCCAGTTCATCCCGGACACATAATGATGATGAATGACTGTCTTGATTTTTCGGATTATTTAATTGTTGGGGTGAATTCAAATCAATGGTTAATCAATAAAAAAGGTAATTTTTTTATGGATATAAAACATCGACTATATGTAATTAATAGTCTTGCTGCAGTAAATGAAGCCGTCGAATTCGAAGATGACTTAAAAGGAAGCGCATCTAATCTACTTATCTTTGTAAGAAAAAAATTTCCCTCAAATAAAATTATTTTTGCCAATGGGGGTGATAGATCCGATACTTCAAAAATTTTAGAATATAACACTGCTCGAGAATTTGATATTGAGCTCAAATTTGGTATTGGAGGTAATCACAAAGAATCTTCTAGCTCTGATCTTTTAGGACGTTGGGAAGAATATATAAAAAATAAAACTAAGGGCTAAGTGTATATTTAGTCCACTCTTTATTATTTAATTCAAAAACTTCTCTTTGATGAATGCGATGCGGCATATCTTGCCAAAACTCAAATTTTTTAGGTTTTATTAAATAACCTCCCCAGTAAGGTGGTCGTGGAACATTATTTTCATCAGGATACTTGCTTTTATATGTCAGAATTTTTTTTTCTAACTCCTCTCTATTTTTTAGAGGTCTAGATTGATCGCTCGCCCAAGCTCCTATTCTACTCATATAGTGTCTAGTATTATAATATTCGTCTGATTGTTCTTTATTTAATTTTTCTATCAAACCCTCAATTCGAATTTGACGCTGAAGGGATTTCCAGTGAAAATTTAATGCTACATTTTTATTATTATCAATATCATTAGATTTATTACTTTGATAATTTGTGAAAAACCTAAAACCAATTTCATCATATCCTTTTAACAATACCATTCTTGAATGAGGGTAATTATTTTTATCAACCGTAGATAAACACATTGCATTTGGGTCATTAATTTCTTTTTCTGTAGCTTTTTCAAACCAATTTTGAAAAAGAATAATTGGATTTAATTTTTTATCTGACATGGTATGAGTATTATATAAAGAATATAACAAAATGGATTTAAAAAATAAAAAAGGCCTAATAATGGGTGTAGCAAATGATAAGTCTATTGCTTGGGGTATAGCTAAACAATGCTCTGCTTTTGGCGCTGAATTAGCATTTACATATCAAAATGATCTTTTATTAAAAAGAATTGAACCTTTAGCCAAGTCAGTCAATTCAGATTTTTTAATTGAATGCGATGTTAGTAGTGAAGGATCTGTTGAAAAAACATTTAAAGCTATAAAAGATAAATGGGGAAAGCTTGATTTCTTTGTTCATGCAGTAGCATTTGCTGATAAAAATGAACTTAGAGGTAAATATGTACAAACTTCTAAAGAAAACTTTCTTAATAGTTTAAACATATCTTGCTACTCATTTACTGAATCTTGTAAATACTGCTATGAATTAATGAATGATGGCGGAAGCATACTAACTTTGACTTATTATGGCGCAGAACAAGTTATGCCTCACTATAATGTTATGGGTGTTGCCAAATCAGCCTTAGAGGCATCAGTAAAATATTTGGCAGTTGATATGGGTGACAAGAATATACGGGTAAATGCTATCTCTGCAGGCCCAATAAAAACATTAGCAGCATCTGGAATAGGAGACTTTCGATTTATTTTAAAATGGAACGAACTCAACTCACCTTTGAAAAGAAATGTTACTTTAGATGATGTAGGAAATACTGGTGCTTATCTTTTAAGTGATTTATCTTCAGGTGTTACAGGAGAAATTCATCACGTTGACTGCGGCTATCATACAGTCGGCATGGTGGCCGTAGATGAGGCTGAAGGAGTAGCAAATTTACTTAATGAATTTAGTAACAAATAATTAATTTAAAATGTCTCATAATACTTTTGGAAATTTATTACGATTTACTACTTGGGGCGAAAGTCATGGTAAGGCTATTGGATGTGTAGTTGATGGATTTCCTTCCAACATACCCATCGATCTTAATTATATTCAGTCTAAATTAGACCTCAGAAAGCCAGGGCAATCTAAATTTACCACCCAAAGAAAAGAAAGAGATTTAGTAGATATTTTATCAGGGGTATTTAATGGAAAAAGTACTGGCTCACCTATTTCAATGATTATTTTCAATGAGGATCAAAGAAGCAAAGATTACTCAAATATTCAAAACAAATTTCGTCCTGGGCATGCTGATTTTACTTACCATATGAAATATAAAAATTTTGATTACCGTGGGGGTGGACGATCAAGTGCCAGAGAAACAGCTATGAGGGTTGCTGCTGGTGCGCTTGCAGACCTATACTTAAAAAAAGTTTCAAAAAATTTAAAGATTACTAGTGCGGTAATTCAAATTGGAAATGAAAAAATTGATAGTACTCAATGGAATGAGGGCTTCATAAATAAAAATCCATTTTTTTCACCAAACAAATCAGTCATCAAAATTTGGGAAGAATTGATCCTACTTCATCGTAAAAAGGGTTCATCTTTAGGTGCGATAATAGAGATAAGAGTAAAAAACTGTCCTGCTGGTCTTGGAGAGCCAATTTACCAAAAAATAGACTCTGAAATTTCAAAGGCAATTATGAGCATTAATGCGGTCAAAGGTATTGAGTTTGGAACAGGCTTTGATCTAATCAATTTAGATGGAACTAATGCTTCTGATCAAATAAGTTACAAAAATAAAAAGATTACATTTGATAGCAATCACGCTGGAGGAATTCTTGGTGGTATTTCTTCAGGTCAAGATATTATTTTCAGGTATATTGTTAAACCCACCAGCTCTGTATTAAGTGAAAAAAATACTATTACAAAAAGTTTAAAGAATACCAAGATTAAAACAATTGGAAGACATGATCCTTGTGTAGGTATTAGAGCTGTACCCGTAGGTATTGCTATGACTAGCTTTGTAATTGCAGATTTAATGCTAATGCATAAATCTAAATTATTTTAAAAAATTAGAGACTTTTTTATAAATTTCTTCTGGGGAAATTCCTGATTGTTTGTATTGATCAGTTATATCTGATTGATCTATAAATTCATCTTTCATAAAAAAGTTAAGGAGCCTAATTTGATTTATACTTTCATTTAAAAAAAAATTATTTACCTGGCTTGAAAATCCACCAATTGCATTCTCTTCAATTGTAATAAAAATATCATGATTTTTTAATAAAGATTTTAATAATTGTTTATCAATAGGTTTAGCGAAACGCATATCTACGATTGTTGATTGCAAATTATTTTTTTTATTTAGTAGTTTGGAGGTTTCTTTTACTTGATGAATCCTGGTACCTAGATTTAAAAAAGCAACTTTTTTTCCTTTTTGAACTATTTTTCCTTTACCTAGGTTAATTTTTTCAAATGGTATATTTTCTTCATATGCTCCGACTGTGTCTCTTGGATATCTTATAGCACAAGGCTTGTCGTTAATAGACAATGAAAAATTTAACATATTTTTGAGCTCTTCCCCCGAGGATGGCGCCATAACAATAAAGTTAGGCAAGCAACAAAGGTATGTTAAATCAAAAGAGCCAGCATGGGTCGCTCCATCAGCGCCAACAAAACCAGAACGATCAATCAAGAAGCGAACTGGTAAAGATTGTATAGCTATATCATGCACAACTTGGTCATATGCTCTTTGAAGGAATGTAGAATATATTGCTACATAAGGTTTTAAACCCTCAGTTGCCATTCCACCCGCAAAAGTAACAGCATGCTGTTCAGCAATACCTACATCAAAAAATCTATCTGGATATATTTCTTGAAATTTATCTAAACCTGTTCCTGAGGGCATCGCAGCAGTTATGGCTGTAATCTTTTTATCTTTTTGAGCAAGCATTATCAGAGTATCGCCAACAACTCTTGTGTATGTTTTATCTTTAGATTTATTTTGAACTCCTGTTTCGATATCAAAAGATGATACGCCATGGAATTTATCATTGGAGTTTTCAGCTGGAGCATACCCTTTTCCTTTTTCAGTAATAATATGAAGAAATAGAGGTCCGTGTAATTCTTTTTCTTTGTATTTTTGAAATAATTGAATAAGTAAGTCTAAGTTATGTCCATCTATTGGCCCTATGTAATTCATGCCTAATTCTTCAAATAAAGTATTTCCGGTTAAATAACCTTTTAAATATCCCTCGGTTTTTTTGGCAAAACTACCTACTTCGTGTGGAAGTTTTTTTGTAAAATTTTTTACGATATCTCTTATATTCTCATAGGTTTTAGAACTTAAAAGATTTACTAAATATTTGCTCATTGCTCCAACTGGCTTGGCAATAGACATTTCATTATCATTAAGGATGATTAATGAATTTTTATTTAGATGACCAATATTGTTTAATCCTTCAAATGCCATACCGGCACTAATAGCTCCATCACCGATGATACTAATCACATCAAAAGATTTTTTTTGTATATCCCTNGCGACGGTAATTCCTAAGTTAGCAGATATAGATGTAGAACTATGTGCGGCTCCAAATGGATCATAAATACTCTCAGATCTTTTGGTAAATCCAGAAAGNCCACTTTTTTTTCTAAGCGTATGAATGTTTTTTTTTCTACCAGTTATAATTTTATGAGGGTACGTTTGATGTCCAACATCCCATATTATTTTATCTTTTGGCGTATCAAAAACATAATGAAGCGCAGTTGTAAGTTCTACTACACCTAAACTAGCACCTAAATGGCCTCCTGTTTTTGATACAGTTTCTATGGTAAAAGTTCTTAATTCATCGTTAAAAGTTTTAAGATTTTGAAGAGAGAGTTTTTTTAAATCTTTTGGGAAATTAACTTTTGATAAAATTGACATAGAGATTTTAAAATTTTATTCGAAATCCTCAGTAACCAGATCTTTATTTTTTTTTATAATTTTATTTATTTTTAATTTAGCTGACTTTAATTTTTCTTCACAAAAATCTTTCAGTTCAATGCCCTCTTCGAATAACTGAATGCTATCCTCAAGAGGTGTGCTCTCATTTTCAAGTAATTGAGCAATTTCCTCTAATCTTTGTAATGCATCTTCAAAAGATTTTTCATTTTTTTTATTCATTTGAGTATTTGTCTAATGCCTTTAAGTGATTGTCTAGTCCATTATATAGTCCATCCATATCATATCCACCCTCGAGTACAGAGATTACTGGGATATCTTTTGCAAATTTATTTAAAGTAACATTAGTTACCCACTCAAAGTCTTCATTTTCAAGATTTATTGAAGCCAAAGGATCTAATTTATGGGCATCAAAACCAGCAGAAAAAAATAACAGATCAAATTTAACATCAATCTTATCTATTATTTTTTTTTGAAAAAGTTCTCTAAATAAGTCTGAATTACATCCTGAAGGCAAAGGACAATTAAATATATTTCCTACACCTGTTTCGTTTTCATTGCCAGTGCCTGGATAAAATGGAAATTGATGACTTGAGGCATAATAGATATTTGGGTTTGACTCAAAGATGTGTTGTGTACCATTTCCATGATGTACATCAAAATCAACTATCAAAATTTTTTTATAATTTTTTTGATCTAGTGCGAATTGGGCAGCAATAGCAACATTATTAAATACACCAAAGCCCATAGCTTTATTTTTTTCAGCATGATGGCCGGGAGGTCGATGAGCACAAAAGTAAACAGATTTTTTTGATTTGTGATTTATCGAATGTAAAACTGAATCAACCGAACCTCCAACTGCCATAAGGTAACTATCTAAACTAGTAGAGGAAGCAATCGTATCAGGATCAAAATGATAAAAACCAGAATTTGGAATATTATTNAATATTTCTTCAATATAATTTTTATCATGTACATTAGATATAATTTCAATTGAGGCCTTTGAGGGTTCAATGAATAGATGTTGAGTGTATTTATCATGAAGAAGCTTTTTTACAGTTTTAATTCTTTGAATAGATTCTGGATGTGAACCTGTGTCATGATTTGCATATTCATCTGAAAAGTAAAAATTAATCATTATATTAACCTATTCAAAATTTTATTAAGCCAAAAGTAATTTTTTTTATGATAAATCTTATGTTCTTTTAAAATTTTAGATAANGAGTCGGTACCTTTATTTAGTGATTTTAAATTACTATACCAATCTTTAATCATTTTAGAATTTACCTCAGGATGAAATTGAAAACCATAAATTTCATTATTTTTAATTTTAAATGCATCCACATCAAACAGGTTTCCAGTGGATAATATTTCCATATTTGAATTAATTGAAATCCCCTCATTATGAAATTGTAGGAACTTTGAATTATTATTGATTATTGAATTATTAATTTTTTTTGTGTTTTTGTATCCTATTTCGACTTCTTTATTTTTAGATTTTTTAATTAAAGAACCATAAAACTTTGCGATAAGTTGAGCGCCTAGACAAATTCCAATGATTTTTTTATTTAGCTTAATAGCCTTTGATAAAAATTTATATTCATTTTTTATATGAATCGATTTACTGTTAGCGCTCATTTTACCACCAAAAATAATGATTGCTTCAAATTCACTTATATCATTTTGATTTAATAAAGGCAGATTCTTAAAACTAATATTACAAATTAAAAATTTGGAATGCAGAAGGTTTGAAATAATACCTGTATCACTATACTTGTGGTGAGTTACTAGAAGAATTTTTTTCATTTTGAGCAAAGTTAATCAATGTACCAAATATTATTGCATAAGAAAGCATTGAAGACCCTCCGTAACTAATAAATGGGAGGGTCATTCCAGTTGGGGGAATTAAATCAATAGAAGATCCTATATTAACAAAAGCTTGAATACATAGAATAAAGCATAAAGAAAATGTGGTGTTAAGTATAAATAAATTAGACTGATTTTTTAATATTCTTTTTATTAAAAAGAAAAAAATTGGATATAGTAAAGCGATAAATAACCCAAAGAAAATTCCAAATTCTTCAATCAAAATAGCAAAAATAAAATCATTATGAGACTCAGGAATAGAATATTTTAGCTGCCCTTCTCCTAGACCCACGCCAAAAAAACCCCCTCCAACTATAGCTGATAAACTTCTAGCTACTTGTGGGGAGTTTTCACTAGAGAAAAATTTATCAATACGCATTCCAACATGATCAAATGTAAAATAAGCAAAAGTAATGAATAAAATACCTAACAAACCGAGTAGGAAAAAAAGTTTTATATTTCTTAAATATAAAATTATTAAGAGAAAAAAAGTAGAGATATACAAAATGAGAGTGCCTATATCAGGCTGAAGCAAAAGAAGAATAGATACAATTAAGATTAAAAATATAGCTAAAATCATGTAACTAAATTTTCCAGTTTTGACAAATAAATAACAAAACCATGAGAAAAAACAAATAATAGGGCCTTTTAATATTTCAGATGGTTGGATTGAAAAAAATTTTAAATTTATCCATCTTGTTGCACCTTTGATCTCATAACCTAGTAAAGGAACTAAAATCAAAAGAAATAGAAATGATATCGCCAATAAGTTGAGTAATCTTCTTAAATTATTGACAGGTAATAGGCTAAAAAGAAATAAGACACAGAAAGAAAAAACTAAAAAAATAATATGTTTAAATAAAAGAGCAGTTGGGTATTCAGTACCAATAAGAGAATAAATAGCTAATAGACCAACAAAGGATAAAAGCAACGGAATAATAAATAGTTTTTTTTCTAAATAATACCAATTTGATCCTATTAGACTTTTATCATCTCTAAAAAGTAAATTATTCAAATTTTAAATTTTCTAATATATTTATTAAATGTTAAACCCCTATGGTAGTAATCTTCAAATTGATCAAAAGACTCGCCACCTGGTGAAAATAGAATTATATCAATTTTTAATTGATGGATAACTATATTTAAAAATTTAAATAATTCTTCTAAATCATTAAAGGTAAAAAACTTTGAATTTTTGAAATCAAGTTTTTTAATTATATGAAATCTACTGGGGCCAAAAATTAAAACTAAAGAGTTTTTTACTTTAGTTCTTATATTAATTGATTTTTTTGGAATTCCACCAAGTATAATAATTTTTTGTTTAAGATTGATTTGATTTATTTTAAGTAATGAATTTTCTAGATTGGTAGATTTACTATCATTTATGATTATGAGTTCAGATTTATTATCAATTAATTCATTTCTAAATGGTAAATTTTTTAGTCTTAGATTTGGATTATACTTTAAACCAGAGGTAAGTAATATTTTTTGAGTAAAATGCTCATTATGCAAATTAATATCGAAACCAAATATTTTATTTTTAATATTTAAATTTGAAATTGAATTAATATTTTTGGTATTAATTTTAATTAATTTTGAATATCTTCTTTTATCTAAATTACTTATATGAAGATATCCATTATCAACCAGTAAAGATTGAATTTTAAATTTAGATTTAATGTAATTTAAAAATGAACCATGATATCTTAGGTGATCAGGGTAAATGTTAGTAATTATAGCGTGATTTAGTCTTAGATATTTTATCTTATCTAATTGATAAGAACTTAATTCAACTATTATTACTTTAGTTTTAATTAATAAACTTTGAATATTATGTTTATCCAAAATGGTATTGCCATAGTTTCCAATTATTATTGGATTATAAAAATTAGATAAATACTGAAATAAGTAAAAACATATAGTTGACTTACCTTCTGTGCCTGTAACGCCAATAACAATCTGATTATTTAATTCTAAAGATAAAAAATCCAAATCTATCAGAATCTTTTTTTGGAAGGCGTAAAGAATATGTTTTTTATCTATTTTTATAGAAGGGGAAACTACAAAGTAGTCAAAAAGTGTAATATTTTTTTTTAAATATCCTAAATCAATAGAATCCTTATTTTTTGATAAATCAGAATAATCATCATAAATTTTATAATATGCATTTTTACGTTTTAAATATTTTGAGATTGATTTTCCACTTATGCCAAAACCGTAGATTAAAAATTTTTTTTTTAAATCTATCAATTATCTTATTTTCAACAATGAAAGGGCCAATAGACAGAATAAAAAACTAATAATCCAAAATCTAATTACAACTTTTTGTTCAGAAAGACCTTTTTTTTCAAAATGATGATGAAGGGGAGCCATCAAAAAGATTCTTTTACCCTTAGTAAATTTAAAAAATAAAACTTGAATTATTACCGATAAGGCTTCTATAACAAATATTCCACCAGCAATAGCCAGAACAAATTCTTGTTTTAATATAATAGAAGTTACAGCTAACGCAGCACCTAATGATTGAGAACCAGTATCACCCATAAAAATTTCGGCGGGACTAGAATTAAACCATAAAAATCCCAGTAAAGCCCCGATAGCAGCAGTACAAAAGATTACGATCTCACCAGATCCTCTAATATAATTTAAAAGCAAGTAGTCAGAAAAATTAATATTTCCTAAAATATAAGCAAATATAGAAAAAGTTAAGAATACAAAAATTAAAGGCATGGAAACAAGACCATCCAATCCATCAGTAAGATTTGTAGCGTTAGTTGAGCCCAAAATTATAAATAAAACTACAAAAAAATAAAAAAAACCTATATCAAAATAAATATTTTTTAAAAAAGGAATATAAAAATTACTAATATCAAAACCTAAAAATTTAATTGTAAAATAAATTATTATTGTGGAACAAATTTGGAGTAAAAATTTTGTTTTTGAATTAATACCTTTTCTCGATTTAATTTTTTTTAAATCATCATAAAATCCTATAAGCCCAAATAAAAAAATTGTTAATAGAAGCAAGTAATTAAATTTAGAAAAACTTGATGTCCATAAAATGGTACTAATAGTCAACGAACAGATTATTAAAACTCCCCCAAGTGTAGGAGTACCTTTTTTTGACAAGTGAGATAATGGACCATCATCTCTTATTGGCTGACCAAGCGGATTAAATACTTTTTGAAATTTAATCCAATAAGGCATAAATATTATTATCAAAATAAAAGATGAAATTAATGATAGGCCTGCGCGAAAAGATATGTAGCCAAAAAGATTAAAGAATAAATGAAATTCTCTGAGGTTATATAAATAATCACTTAACATATATTTTGAATTACCTTATCTAAACAATTTAGTCTTGAACCCATTACGAAGATATTTTTTCCAAATTCAAGATCTTTTTTCATAACCTTGATGTAATCTTTGTAAGATTTATAAAAAAACAAATTTTGATTAGATGATCTTAATTTAAAAAACTCATCACCAATCAGAATAATTCTTTTTATATTTAATGACTTGATATCTTCGAGTAAAGCTAAGTGGTATTTGTTGCTTAAAACTCCTAATTCTTTAATGGACCCAATTATACATAATTTATTTGTTACTCTTAAACTATCAAAATGACTAATTTGCTTTTTAAGTGAATAAGGGCTAGCGTTATAACTATGATCATAGACTTTAATAATTTTATTTTTATAAATCTTATTTATAATTTTACCCCTAGAGTCAAGAATAGCCTCTTTATAGAAAAATTTCTTGTTATTAAACTTTTTTATAAATAATCTTAAGAATAAAAATGAGAGAACTGCAGTTTCTAAAAAAATCCCACCTCTATCAGAAAAGATAATTTGATTAGAATTATTAAATTTAAAGGAAATGATAAATAATTTTTGTTTATGAGTTTTGATATCAAGATTTTCGAGATTAATCACAGATACTTTATTAATAAGTTTTTTTGGTAACTTGAAATGGTTATCCCTTATATTCAAAAGACCTTTTATTAATCTTTTTGAGTTAAAAATTTTAGTTTTATTCGAGACTAAATCCGAAAAATTTTTAAAATTACCAATGTGTGAATCCTCTACGCAAGTAAGTAAAGCATAATGCGGTTGAAGAATTTTTATCAAGCTATTCATTTCTAAGGGGGCATTTATACCTAATTCAAAAACAGCAAATTGACTTTTGAGATTTAAATTCATAATTGAAAATTGAAGACCTAATATGTTGTTATAATTTTTAAAGGATCGAAATGCTCTGAATTGATTATTGTTTAATATATGAAAAATATTTTCTTTAGTGGTTGTTTTGCCAACAGACCCTGAAATAGCAATTACTTTTCCTTTGTAAGTTTTTATTAAAAAATCAGTAAATCTTTTAATAAAATATTCAACATCCTTAATACAAATTATATTTTTATGAACAATCTGTTTATTATTAATAATTGCTAAAATTGCGCCATTTTTAATTGCATCTAAAGCATAAAGTCCACCATCTCTTGAATTAGAATTTATTCCAAAAAAAATATCATTTTTTTTTATTAATCTAGAATCAAATTCTATTGATGAATTATATTTATCTTTAATTTCTAGTATTTTATTAAAGAGATTTTGCATATGATTTTGCTACTTTACGGTCATTAAACGGAAATATTTTATTTTTATAAATCTGAATATTTTCATGTCCTTTTCCAGCAATTACCAAAAGTCCTTTCTTTTTTTTTAACAGTTTGACACCTCGTTCAATAGCTCTTTGTCTAGAGGGTATCTCAATATAATTTGAAGAATTTTGACAAAGTATCTTTCGTATAGAGGAAGGATTTTCATTTCTAGGATTGTCATCTGTTATGATTTGAATATCGGTGTATTTAGATGCTACTTTTGCCATTTTTGCTCTTTTTGATTTATCCCTATTACCTCCACAGCCAAAAATAATTATTTTATGCAATGTATCTTTAGGTAAATTTGACAAAAGGTTCTCAAATGCCTCTTTCGTATGAGCATAATCGACTAATATGATCATATTGTTTTTTTTATGAATTATTTCTGATCTTCCATCTGGAAAAATTTTTGTATTCATTTTGGAAGGAAACTTTTTATGTAATTTGAAATGAATATGCAACATCGATAAAAAATTTTGGATCATAAAATCATGCATAGTATTAATTAAATAATTCCTAAGCGTTGATTTAACNNGATANGAATAATAGTTTTTTTTANTTACATTTATTTCTTGGCTTTTAGTAAAATCTTCTAAAAATTCAATTCCATATCTAAATTTAGAGATTTTTTTATAAATATTTTTATCTTGCACCAAAATATTTGAATTATGTTTTGAATGAGTATTTATCATGTCAATTTTTGATTGATGATAATTTTTTATAGTTTTATGAAAATCCAAATGATCTGATTGAAGATTGGTTAGATAACAAAGATCATATTTCAAATTTCCTAATCTGCCCTCTTTAAAACCAATACTTGAAGTCTCTATAAATGCATATTTTATTTGTTGATTTGCCGCATCATTAAGTAAAGAAGCTAATTCTAAATATGAAGGGGTAGTATTAGAGAGATTTTTAATTTTACGTCCATTTATAAAAAAACCAATAGTTCCTATATAGCAACTTGGCCTATTATTAATAAAAGATAATAGATGTGATCCGTATGCTATAGAGGTTTTTCCATTAGTACCTGTTATAAAAATAATTTTTAATTTTTTTGTTACAAAAAATATTTTTTTTAATTTAAAAAGATCTTTCTCAATATTCAAAGAGTAATAGTTGGTATTTTTATTTTTAATATATTTCGTTAGCGAAGAATTAAAAATTATATGGGCACATTTTTTTTTGATAGCTAATTTTTGATACTTATTAAAGTTTTCTATATTTAAAGTGTTTAAAAAAAAAATTGACTTTGAAGAACACTCCTGCCAATTGGTTACTAATTTGTACCCCTTAAAATATAATTCTTTCAATTCTTTCAAATATCTGTTCCTTTGATATCTAGAATTGAAAGATCAAGATTTACATAAATTTCTTTTAAAATATTAAAAAAAACGGGTTTAACTGTATTTCCAGCAGTCATATAGGGTCCATATTTGTTTTTTGGATTGGACATAAATGTAAGACTTAAATATTTTGGATTATTATATGGAAAATAACTTATATAAGCCACATTTTGAGACGACTTATCGCTTATATCGGCAGTACCTGTTTTACCGGCAACCAAAAAATTTTTATAAAGTTCTTCGGAAGTTTCATTGGCATAAAATAACAATTTATTAATTGATGTAGAAACGCTATTAAACTCGTTTGATTTATTAAAAGATTTTTTTTCAAATGTGGCACTAAACGTATCTCTTCCTGTAAC
>JGI26084J50262_1001103_pt1 | contig 15318 bp, 25 predicted proteins | sample SaaInl6LU_22_DNA_FD_50262 | JGI IMG/M metagenome (IMG submission 50262) | reverse complement strand
GATGTACGATTGTAAAAAAAATAATCCGTTATGACACAGTTTTTTTATAATATATAGTAAATGGAAATACTATTACTACTCATCCTCATCGTACTGATGCTTGTGTTCTCCAGCAGAAAGGAGATGTTCGGGTACGCTGGATACAAAGACCCCGTGAAGCAGGTGGTCATAGACGACCCTTCGTTCGACACGACTGAATACATAGAGGCGACTGACGTGAGTGTGGATAATGATCTCATGCAAAAACTCGTGTTGGCGACCAATAGGTACGTATCTGAAAAGACGGGTCTGTGTACCTATGTCATAGAGACGACTTCACTCAAAAAATACATTCATAAAGAAAACAAGAAGGAGCTGTACAGGTGCATGTTCATGCTGATGAAACAACATGGTTTTACATTTGGCTTCGCGGTGACAACAGATGTGGTGGTCAACCCTGATGGTACCGTCACGGTGATGTCTGCTCGCACACAACCCATCGACGTGATGCCACCGACCGATCAGAGTCCCTTTTCTAGTGACATCGAGGGACATGAATTCGTGGACTATCAAAAATTCAGGCAGAGTGAGTTGGATTTGATAAAAAAGAAGTAGATGTAAATAATAATGATAAGCGTCGATGAGATATCACGGCGAGCTGAACAGAAGAACAGGATGAAAAAAGAAACCTACCTCAAACTGTACGAACAGGCTTCTAGAAAGATTAGACAGTCCGTAGAGTTTGGTTCGAAGCATGCGATCTTCCAAGTTCCATCGTTCCTCTTGGGCTACCCCATGTTCGATAGGTACAAAGCGACCGCTTACATCAAGAGACAGTTGGAACGTGGGGGGTTCATAGTGACTCTGATGGGAGATTCAGAGTTACACATATCGTGGAAAGTGAAGAAGCCCAAGCCAGAGTCTAAGGAGGAAGCATCTGTCGAAGATTTTCCAACCCTCGTCAATCTTAAAAAAGCGGCTAACAAATACAGACAATACGCGGGAAAAGGTTGATAAAAAAATTACTGTTTAACATAAATGGATAATCTCAACATTNTGGTTGAGGCTAAACGCGAATACCTGGAACAGTTGTGCATTCTCATGTGTCCCGTCATGATAGATGTGTTCGACGAGATGTATCAGGAGGCTACCAAACTCTCCAAGGGTAGAAAGGTACTCATGATGTTTCAACAGTTGCTCAAAGATGTTCCAGAGTGGAGTGAGACCATGGCGAAACAGAACACGGATAACATAGCNAATAGATGCGCGTGGTNCAGGGATCTCGTGGCTGCCGTGTTCGTAAGCTCCGTGAAGATTCTCTCGGCCGTCAGGCTCAGTAAGGATTCTAAAAAACTGTCAGTGAAACTTCCTACGAATGAAGTGTTCATTCATACCTGTTACAAAAATGCAGCCAAGGATCTTTATAAAAATCCTTACGTCTTCAGTGACAACCAGACCGAGCATGATAGAAACGATAAACTCTACGATAGATTCTGTCTCTGTGTAGAGAACTCAGTCAAGGAACTCATCCCAGTCCAGGATATATTACAAACGTATATGACAACCCAGGATGATATGATCGAACCCCAAGATGCGAATTTGGAAGAGGATAACGTGGAAGAGTTCGATCAGCCAGAGCCAGAGCCAGAGCCAGAGCCAGAGCCTAAGAGCCCGAACAGGAACCTGAGCCTCTCACAGGTGAAACACCATCCCTCGAAAACGAATTCAAAACCATACACACTGAAGGTACACCTTCCCAGGAGTCCATCCCTGAACCAGAACCCACCGAAGAGCCGATTCCGGAGCCAGAACCAGAGGATCTCTTCGCAGATGCTGCGGACACTCGGCAGAGAAGACCGCTTTAAAAAAACCTATGAGTATTACAAATGGAACAACTTCGCGATCCATCTTGGGCTGCCGTAGTGGCGGGTGTGATTACCGCACTTTATATTCACGGCAAAGCAAAACTCAATAACGAAGGTACTCTCACCACGAGTGCCTATGCAAAACCAGCGGCACTCGTTGCTATTTTAGTGTATTTTATAGTTTCAAATGGTATAGGTAAACGTGAGCAGATTTCAACAGACCCCTTTTAAACATAACTTAAAGATTTACTTCGTGATTATATAAAAATGTCCTCCGTCACCGCTTTCAATGACATGATGGGTCAATTTCTTATGGAATTGCACAAGACTTTTCCAGAAGAGAAGGGACTCAAGAAATACATAGCAGCTTTCGAACTCATCAGAGATACGAATCCCAAGAAGATTGTGAATAAGTTCATGACGAACATCACCCCTCATGTGGATAAGATTAGCTCTCGTGACGAATCACTATTCCTAGAAGATTCTTCGGAACTTGAATTCATGCAAGCCATCAACATCAAGGAATGCTGGCCGAAGGCTTCGGATGGAACGAAGGATGCCATTTGGCAGTACCTACAGACCCTGTACATGCTGGGTACTACCATTACATCCATCCCAGCGGAGACACTTTCTATGATTGAGAATGTGGCGAAGCAGTGTGCTGAGAATATGAAGGATAGTGGTGAGAGTCTCGACGAGAATCAGCTCATGAAGTCGATGCAGAGTATGCTTGGTGGCATGATGAAAAAATAAAAGTCTATATAATATAAATGGTTTCTGTGTTTGAAGACCCTAAACAATTGATTCGTTCAGATGAGATTATGAAATTTTGGCCGACGAATGAACATTCAGCAGAAGAACGAATTAACGCCACGGCGAGATTTATAGTGTATGCGACTTGTATTTTGTATTTAATCAGACGTGATATTCGCGTGTTTGTTTTAGGTGTGACTGGTCTTGGTGTTCTTTATGTAATGGAAAAATCTAACATGATCAAAAATGAACGCGTGAGACCTACTGTGATGCAAGAGAGGTTCACGGATACAAACTCCCCTTGTCAGCTACCCACGTACGATAATCCAATGGGTAACGTGCTGATGACGGATTACGCTGATCGTCCCGACAGACCCACTGCCTGTGATTATTCTTCGGTGGATGACAAAGTGAATAAAATGTTGAGTGACCGCATCCCCTACGGCCCTACGCGTTCCCGGTCACCTCTCCCCGAACATCAGCGCAATGGATATTCTCGGCAGTTCGTCTCCATGCCCGTCACCGGAATACCAGGAGATCAGACTGCCTTTGCTGAATGGCTGTACGGTGCGAAGAATGCACCCACGTGTAGAACCGATCCTCGTATGTGTGACCCCAACGCCCGTGGTGCGCAGTTAGAAGCTTTCGCGGGTCTCGATCCCAACGGAGACAAAAGAAGTGGTTTGTTCGGTGGAACAATTTCTTAGTCAATAGTAAATGGCGTATCAGCTTCAACCAGGAATGAAAATTGTTCAGAATCCGGCGCATCCCCCGGTGTGTGCCACCGAAGAAGTTTTCGTGTATCCGCAGCCCAGTACACTCAACTACGGTTCCAGTCGTCCAAACACGATGCTCTACGGCACCGCCCCCTTCATGGCTGGTAAGGGTGCTCCAGCACAGTTCATAGAGACGAGCGATCAACTTCGTCCCCAGAGTACGAGTCAGTTTAATAAGATTGTCACAAAGACGTACGAGAAGAATTTTTTCCCACTTCAAGATGTTGGGTGCATGCTTCCGCCACGTACACTGTCTTACGAACCAGCGAGTACCCGTGCTGAACTTCAAAACGCGCAGTTTCAACAAATATATCTCAATAAAAAATATTAATTAGAAATAAGAATGGCGGATCCTTTATCTATAGTAGCTATAGCCGGTCTCGCATATTTAGGAAAAAAATTAAGCGAACCTAAACCAGTGAAGAAAGAGTTATACGAGACGCAACAGGAGGTCAAGTTGGAACCTCCTCCTTCACAGGTGGTGGATGAATCCATGCTTCGGATGCCCGACAGGAAGATGGAAGTGGCGAATTTCGGTGTCGTCGCCCCTCAGAGCAGGTCTAATGGAAGTGAAATTTTGAGCATGCGTAATCGCATGTACGACGCTGGGAGGATGAACAATATTTCACCCGTTGAAAAGCAGTTAGTTGGTCCCGGTTTAGGTGTTGGTCAAAATGTCCCAGCTTTTGGTGGGTATCAACAGTTGTTCCGTGTCAACCCCGAAAATGTAGGTGCGTACCGCCTCACGACTTTACCAGGCAGAAGTGGTCCTGCCATGGATATTAAGGGTGGTCGCCGTGGTATCGTCGGTGAAGTTGCTCATAATAGACCCGAAAAAACAGCCTTTTTACCAGGCCGTCGTCCCGAACAATTCGGCCGAGCGCAGGGTATGTCCGGTGTGATTCCCCGTGGCGAGCATGAACAGACGAAGCGCCTCACCAACCGGTCCGTGACTGGTCAGCGTGATGATGCACTGGGTTTCTCCGGTGCTAAACGCGTCGTTTCCGCTGGCACCCTCGCACAGGATCCCACGCGCAACAAGAAGGATGGAAACATGGAACAGTTTGCCTACAACAATCTCCCGGCACCCAATATTCATTCGTTTGCCCACGGATACGTGAATGCACCCGCCTCGAAGATTGGTGAGAAACGCACTTACGGCACACCTCACACCGTCGAAGAACTCATGGCTTACGGTTTCAGACCCGATGAAAGGCGTGGTAAGCCCAACAGGCAGGGTAACGCTGGTCGTATGAACGTACGAGCGGGTGCTCTGAACCAAGGTGGTATGCCCACCGCCGCGAGAGTGGATGTCACTCGTGTGGATGGACGCACCGGACCCGTGAACGGTGGTTGGACTCAGCAATACAAGAATGATTCTATCCATCAGTACAACGTGTACAAGGGTCACGAGAATCCCTACGCGACGAGCGCCAGTCTTGACGTGGCGAAGAATCAGCTTCAGAACAACCCCATAGCTCAGCAGATGTACTAAATACATGTCAATTTAAAAGCGAGTAACACTACGCATTAAAATATTATCCCTATATTTTAATGAGCGTATACACGTTCGACATAGATAGCAGCGAAAGAGATCCTTTGGCTTATCCGGATCCGTCGGACTATGTGATAGAGTTGAAGAATCCCATNTACAACGTGACGAAGATATCTGTGATTTCAGCACGGATTCACGCGAGTCAATTACTGATCAACGAGAGGAACAACACCTTCTCCATAAGTGGATCGACCGTATCCCTGTCTAACAATAATTATGACGGAGAGGCCCTCGCTNCCGAGATGGTCACACAGAGTTCTAACATCACGAGTGCTGTATATAATTCTGATATCAATAGCATCACGTTCACTGGAAGTCAACCCTTTACCTTTGACTTTTATGGTGGTGTGAATGGATACAAGACGGGTGATGATGGATACACCACTCCACACGATATTTTAGGATTACCAGCCAGCAACGTGTCGTCAGACGGTAACACGCTCACCACGGGGAGTTTGAATCTCCAGGGACCCGACGCCCTCGTCGTCAAGTTGAGCAGTGGTTCTGAAGAATTCAACAAGACTGTCTTTTCAGAGATTCCCTTTTACACGGGACGTATACTCATGTGCGGTGATGTCATAAATTACTCGGGTGCTGATGATGCTGTGGTTCACAGTTTTGATTCTGGACCACAGAAGAGTATTCAAAGTCTGAGAGTCCAATTCTTTTACAGTAGTAATAACCGATTGATACCATACGATTTCAGGAACGCCAATCACGTGCTGAAGCTCGGTATAGAGTGTTCGACTGGTAAACTGGAAAACGTACCGAAAGTGAAAAAGGACTTTTCACTTCCACCGCCTATACGCATTCCTGAGATGGAGAATCCGGATAGGTGGAGTGGTTGGATTTACATAGCCCTTATTGTCTTCACGGGCATCATATTTATATTCTTCACGAGACCTAAAAAGGTTTAACGAGTCACGGCGTAGATGGGAGCCTGGGGCTTGACGACGCGTTTCGACATGCGAGAGAGAAGCATGTACACCACAATGGAGAGGAGGGTGGTGATGACGGCGGTGAGCGCGTAGTTGAGACCACTGTTCTTCTGAACCTTCACGACCTGGTGAATGCTCCAGCGAACGAGGTCCATCCAGGAGAGGGCGGCGGCGAAGGAGAAACCCGCGACGAGGGCGTTGAGAGACTGGGTCTCGAACTCAGATGCAACTTGTTTGGACATTTATAATAGTAAAATATTTTATTCTGGTAATAATTCTTCTACGTAAAGAATTTTTTTATATTTTTCTTTCTTGTACCCCCTGATGACTACTACCTCATCTTCTGAATCCGTGTCAGAATCTGATGTGTCGTCACCAGTTTTGAACTTTTTATATTCCGTGTCATACCAACCCTCCGGACAAGTGTTCATTACTATCAATAGCATTTTTTAACAACTGTTCTGACGGATTGGTGGGTACCCAACTTTCCCACGCGTCGTAGGCTTCCGTGATGGCTTTCATGGCTACGTTCGAACCGTTATAGGGTTCGAACGCATCCTCATCCTCTTCATCCACAATCTCAATGTCATCTAGGTCTGATTCATCACTATCGTATATATCAGGAAAGTATGATCCAATCTGTTTTCCCACGGTGTGCATGGCGCAATATTTCATGCAGTATTCGATATCTTTCGCCAAGACGGCTGACCGTCCACACGCCTTTGCGTATTGCCCTGATAACACCATGGCATGTTCTAGGACGGGGGTCACTATGTCAATTGTCGCCTGTACCATTTTCGAAGAGAAGTCGTGCGGTTCCATTTTCAACTCTCAGAATATTATAACTGAGTGCGTAAACTCTAAGTTCTCTTTCTGAAGATTCTGTGTTGAGAGAAAGAGTCACGTGTTGTTCTTTCGCGAGACTGAAATTTCTTTGACCCGTGGGATACCATCGCTCTGGTTCGAGGGCGAAGCTGTAGGAATAAAATCTCCTGAACAATTGTGTTCTCGAATGATGTATGCCACTCTGAACTGCCCTGATGTGAATCAAGTTACCCGTCTTTTCATCTAGTATCACGTCGTCATCTAATCGCAACTGAAGATTTTTCAAATGCTCGTAGTTGTTGTATACGCTACCGGCGACCTGATTTGTATTGTCGTAATCGAATACGGACACACCAGTTCCGAGTCTCTGAATGATAAAGTACAGCTCTTTGACTGGATTTACAAACTGTAACTTTTGTCTGAATGTGGTATCACCCCCTGGAATTCTAGAAGTGTCACTCTGTACTTGGGTGATGATAAAGTCCGTGGGAACCTCTTGGTACCTGATGCGTTCCGGTGTATCGAGTGTCACGAGATCGGTTTGAACCTGGAAACCCTTTATGAGTCCCTTTTGGTCGGACACATAGAGTCCCTTTTCCCACTCCCCCTCATCGGCATCCTCTAATATGAATGTCTGATATATACATTTATCGATTTTATTGAGTTGCACGACAATCTCCACCTCCTGACCCGTGATGGCACACAGGGGTACAGCCAGTTCAGGGTTGTTGTAAAAATAAAAAGGGACATCTATGATGTACGTCTCATCGGTGTTCGATGGTTCTAAATATGGTAATATGGTAAAGCTATCCACAGGTGTTCCAGAGAGTTCGAGGGGTGGTTTACCGATGAGTTTAGAAAGATTAACTTGTTTAGTCTGTGTTATATAATGCTCTGAATGTATCTGCATAAAATCCCTCGTGACTCGCTGTACGAGTGTACCACCTATGCGTATGTCTACGTGATCAATCATGGCGTGGCCTATGGACTCTACGTATCCCCTGGTTACCCCGGGTATTCCCGGTTGTTCTATAGGACCCAACGTCACCCGAAGCCTCACCGTTTTGAGAAGGTCACCCGCATCCTGAGGAATGGTGCATCGAAGTGTCTGACCAAATTCTAATTCACCGATAACATCATGATCTACTGTGAAGTTGGCAAAGTTTGTATGCTTTTTGAAGTTTTTTATAAAGTAGGTATACTCTGGATTGTCCGTGAAAAAGACATCCTGTGTACCCCTCGTGGCGAGCTGCACGCGTCCAGCCATTACTACTAGTACTCTCTAAAATTTTAAACCTGCTAATCCACTACTGATCCGCAGTACGTTGTAGTTAACTGCGTATACACTGACAAATGTATCGTTCGTGTCATCTATCTCATCGAGTTCCAGATTGAGTTTTTGGTGCATGATACGACTCATGTTCACCTGCCCGGTTGGATAATACATCTCAGGTTTCATGGCGAACGAATATATGTAGAATTCACGAGCTGGGGAAGGACATCCAGTGTGATGATCCAATGTCTGTTGATACGCCATGTGCTTTCCATCGTGATCGAATATTGTTGCACCATTAAATTCTAAAGACACATTTTTTATAAACCGTGCATCGGAACGAATGTTTATGTCATTCGATAAGTAGAGTGTCTGATCGGTCTCTGCTACAATGTTGTTGAGTAGTTTTCTACCGTTCTTTTCCAATTGAATGCGCTCTTGGAGCGTCGCCATGAAGTACAACTCTTTGACTGGGTTTTTAAAATTGAGCATGACTGATCGCGAAGAGACGTTTGGACCGAAGGGTATGGTGGCAACCTGTAACTGTGTGATGACATACTCCACGGGACGAGTCAACAGGAAATTCTTTTCATCTTCCGTCACGAAATAGAAATCCGTGATGAGCGAAACGTTTTTGATTCCACCGTCGTTCGTGGGGTACACCTCCCAGGGATCCGATTCACTGAGTCTTTCGTACGAGTAAGATATTTTATAATCGGAAGGTTTGAATTGTATACGAACCTCGATGAGCTGTTTCGTGATGGCACACACGGGAATAGCCAGGCTGGGATGTCTAAAAAAGTAAAACGGTAAGTTGACATAAAAGGTGTATGGATCTGAAAATACGATGTGATTACCGTGGCCCGTGAGGAAATAGAGTGTCTGTGAAGTGTCATCGAGATTATTATGAAGTTGATCGTACATGTATATGTATTCACCTGTGAGCCTCTCTATGGTCTGACCACCGATGACAAGATCAGCGTACTCTATGATCCTGGAACCTATGGATGTGTTATAGGTATTGGACACGAGTGTACCGTCAGCCACCGGGAGGGGGTCCAGAGTCACCTTCAGCATCATGCTTCTCACGAGATCACCGACATTGTTGGGTATCCTACAAGTGACGGTCTGACCGAATCCCACATCTCCATCGAAGGGTCTCTCCACCGCTTCTGTCGAGAAACGGGTGTGTCGCCTATAGTTCATGACGAAATACGAAAACTGTGGCTCTCCCGTGAGCCATTGATCCTGTATACCAGTGACAGCGAGCCTCAAGCGACCTGCCATTCTTAATACACGTGAGTAAAATTTTATTAAATAAAAGAGAACAATAGTATAGATGGATTTAAAACTCAGGAAATTTAATCCAGCCACGATGGCTGACGATAGGGTATGCGTTTTCGTGGGAAAGAGAAACACAGGAAAATCTACTCTCGTGACAGACATTCTGTATCACAAAAAACATCTACCAGCGGGTATCGTCTTATCCGCGACAGAGGAGGGTAATCATTATTATCAACAGTTCATCCCAGATTTGTTCATATACGGTGACTACGACAGGGAAGCCATAGAGCGAGTCATGGACCGTCAGAGAAAACTGGTGGGTGCGGGAAAACAAAACTGTGGGGCGTTCCTCCTCCTCGACGATTGTATGTACGATAACAAGTTCATGCGAGACACGTGTATTCGACAGTGTTTCATGAACGGTAGACACTGGAAGATATTCTTCATGCTGACCATGCAGTACTGCATGGACCTCCCACCCGCTCTTCGTGCAAACGTTGATTATGTGTTTATCCTCAGAGAAAATATCATACAGAACAGAGAAAAGTTGTACAAATCCTTCTTCGGTATCTTTCCGTCATTCGACATGTTCAATAAAGTCATGGACGCGTGTACAGAAAACTACGAATGTTTAGTCCTGGACAACACCGCGAAGAGTAATCGTATAGAAGATTGTGTGTTCTGGTACAAGGCGTCGCTTCGAAAAAACTTCAAGGTGGGTGCCCCTGAATACTGGCAGGCGCATAAAAAGATGTTCAACCCCAAGGGCACCACGGCGGCCAACCCCAAGAATGTCAAGGGGAAGTCAACGCAAGTAAGAATAACAAAACAAAAATAACCTAAGTAACTTAAACATTTTACGAAATCATACATTATAAAATGAGGAATCAAGAACTTCTCAAACTCATCGCCACGGAACCATCATCTGACACCGATGACTTTTTGGAAAGGGAGGCACTCAACGGCTCCGAAGATGCCAAAAAACTTTTGACTATCGAACATGCTACTGAAATCGCAAAGCAAATCATTCAGGGACACTACGAAGATATCCTCAGGGCTATTCGTTCGGAAAGTACAAAGAAAGAAGATGCGGTTTACCGATGTAAAAACACCGATAATATTGTCAGGACATCGTATGACATAGAGTATGTACATCTCGAGACCGCCATAGATGAATCGGGGGGCCATGCCATTTATCTAAAGGCGAACAATAAAACGAAACAAATTACCGTGTATGATTCGATGGGTGAGGATGCGTACCTAAATGAATTTGAGGATGTTGTTCGTGACACGTATCCAGGGTACAAAATCAGGGATAAATCTATAGGCTTCCAGCCCACGGGTGGATTTACTCAGGATTCTCCAGAACAGATGGCTGGTGCCATGTATGTTTCAGGAGAACCAGGGTATCTAAACAGGGCGTGGAAAGTTTCGCAGTATGATGAACTTTCACAACATCATTTCTGTTACATCGAGGCTTTCATGGCCATGGCTTTTGATAGTCTTCCCATGTATCGAAAGGGACCCGATGATCCCAGGGAAAGACTTCGGTTCATCAAGCGTGTGGCGTGGGGATTCGTACACAAGTTTTATAAGGGGCCGAGAGAGGGTGTGATTTGGAGATATTTTACAGAACATTTTCCGTATTATATGTCTACGTGGAACACAGATGGAACTAGAATGCGAATGAGGAATGATACGTTTCAAATTCCAAAAAAGGAATCATTCATCAGACGAGTAGAAAAAATAGATATGGTTGACACGACGGGTTGGTCTATAAAAGACATCCTCACGTGGGCTGCGAAAACATAGAGACTAAAAAATGTAATTTTACATAAAATGTCTGACGTGCGAACATTAAACCTGTCGGATGCCGATGATGGCATGGTTCCTTTAAATGATAAACCGTCTACAACTTTTGTGCCGGAAAACGCTGAAAAAAATGTGAGTGAACATAAAGAAACTATGGATTCTACACCTCTCGCCGATATTATGGGACAGACCCAGGAACCCCTCGAACCGCCCATGATGGCGATGGATCCTCGCATGATGCAGGCTCCTCAGGCTCCACCCACTCCCGTAGCCAAGGAAGCCCCTGCCGCCAAGAAGGCGAACCCCCTCAACCTCACCGATGAACAGATGACGGCCCTCGTGGTCGCCGCGTGTACCGCCGCCGCCATCAGCAAACCCGTTCAGGAGAAGCTCGCTGGTACCGTTCCGAAGTTTCTCAACGCTCAGGGTAATAGAAGCCTCGTCGGCCTCGCCACTACTGGTTTAGTCGCGGGCATCCTCTTTTATTTCGCTCATAAATACGTTAAGCCCTGAGGAAGTTGTCTCCCAGTATGGTATACGAAACACCCGCACCGATTATGAGACTCACCGCGATGGCTAGAGAAGCGTAAGCGGTTCCCTCAGTCTCCCTTCCGTATTCCTTCAGGTTCTTCTTGAGATTCTTGGAAAATTTGGAATTCCTTCTCGCCTCTAATAACAACGTCATGAAGAGACCAGCACCTATGACTGTCGCCAGCATAGCTCCCTGGGAAACACTACCGAGGATGTTATTTCGGGCCATGTACCACAGATACATCGGGAAGAGAACCGTGAGAATAACCGTGTTCATCCACGGGTGTGTTTCCGCACGAACACCGAGTAGACCGATGAACATGACAAACCACGTGGAGAGTGATATACCGATCTGTGCGATACCGGGCATGGCGAAAGATACGTTGTTGACTACGTTACTCATTTTATATTATATGTACAAGATTATTTATCCATGATATGTTTACCACAGAAGGGGGTTCTGGTATGTATGTTTTCGTATATACCTATCGACACAGCCTCTTTCCTGAGCTTATCAAACATGGCCCAAAAATGTTTACTGTGTGAATATTCTTCGACCGTGCAGTGAGCCAATTCATGAAGAAGTACATGGAATATATCATTGACCGTACCGTCTATACACAAACCGATTTCAACTCCCTTGTTGGCGTTGTATCCTATAGCCTTCGACATACCGTAGTGTCCCGTGATGGGAATCTCCTTGTGAAGCATTCTGAATTCTTCAGCATTTGTAGATTTGAGATGGTCTCTCAGTTTTTTGTAGCGCTCTTTGACTTCCTTTAGCCGTGAATCCTCTTTTGTATTAATAAAAATTAGAATATTAACTATGAGCAACACGATTATGGCTATCATTTCTATATACAAATATAAATTTGCTATACAGTCTCGAAATGTCATTTCCCTTTAGTGACTCCCAGAGTTTCAGAGTGAACCCGTTATTTTCGAGATGCGTCACGAGAAGATCTTTGTGCGCCAATGGTTCAGGTTTTGGTCCATCTGCGTAATAGGGTGTGTCGACGAGATGAACGTACAACTTTTCCCCGAAATCACCATTACTCGTGTTCCTCATCTTAAAAAAGTTACCGGCTGCATCGTTGAGGGGTGTCCTGAATATAATCTGCATCGAATCGGGTATGATGCCCATCAGTACACCACCTGGTTTCATTCTCTTTTTCACCTCCCTCATAGTGTTCATGAAAAGTTCCCGTGATTGGAAAGCATAGTGCAAAGAAAAGTTGTAACACACGATGTCATATTTTCTATGTGGACACGAGTGTATATCACCGAGATAAAAGTTTACCCTGATTTTCAAGTTTTTCGCACGATTCTTAGCCTCTGTCAACGCCTCCTCATCCGGTTCACACATACTCAGATTCACCTTCGCATGCCTCCATTTTTGAAGATCACCACCGAACCCACACCCCACGTCCAACACACTGTTTCCAGCCCGTGCCACGTGTTCGATGAGCCTCCGTTTTTCATCGTTGTGATATCGGCGGATCTCTTCCATAGTATCATAATTATTCAAAACTTTAACCATTACTTAGGTTATTTAAAGTTTTGAATACATTAAGATGTATAATGTCTCTCGAACAGGATTACACCACCGTCCCCGGACAAATCTACGCATGTCTTTCCGTCGTCGGCCCAGAAGCCCCCCAGAAGAATGACAAGTTTGGTATTAAGATCAGAGGAGCCTTCGCCACCCGTGAAGAGGCTGCGAATCACGCCAAGCGCCTTCAGAAGGAGGATGCCACCTTTGATATTTATGTGGTTGACATGTACAAGTGGCTGCTCATTCCCCCCGATCCATCGAAGATTGAGGATGCACATTATACAAACGAAAAACTCGAAGAACTCATGACTGGTTACAAAGAGAATCAAGCCATGGCTGCGAAGATGTTCGAAGAGCGTAAACGTGATATGATGACCACTAAGGTTGGTGGTGAAGCCATCTTCCACAAACCGGGTGATGAAAACTCGAAGTACTACAACAAGCCCGACGAGCCTCCCATCAGCCACCCGGCGGATATCATCGAACGTCTCAAGCGCGAGAAGCCCGATACCCCCATGGAAGAACTCGTCAAAGAGGCCGACGCCATAGTGGCGAAGGAAATTGAAGAGCGCAGAAAGGCACGCGATACCATCGAGGAAGGTGACGAGGAGGAGGAAGCGTAATAAAAAAACAATTATTTATTTTTCACGACTGTATTCATCATGGTAATGAAAAATAAAAAATATACTAATAATAAATGTTGATGCTAGCGGCATTCTTATTAATAGCCATTGGTATTTTGGCGATACTATTTGTGTATTTAAAGAGTGAAATTCTCATCAAAGATCGCCCCAAAGCGTCTGATGTTTTAGTGGATATGCTCAAAGATCCTCTGGTAACTAGTCGCGCGTATTTCACCGAACCAGTAACGGGTCCCATCGGTGATTTTACTGGTTACTCACCCGTGTCTCAAGATGACTGGCTGCATAGTCTTCCCCATGAAGAACCCCAAGATGAACGCAGCGAATATGACAAGATACGCCGTTTTATCTAGATTGGCTAAAAAATCCTTCTTAGGTTCTGGAGGAGGGGGTGGTGGGGCCATCATGGCTTGTGGAAAATAATACTGAGGTGGAGATGGGACAGGTGGTTCTTCTTCCTCGGTCACTTCTGGATTATACTCTATAGGATTGCCTATATCCGTGTCCATATATAATTTCTATAAAATGTTTCTTTTAAGCTTCTTCATCTTCATCTTCATCATCGACTACAAAACCCTTTAGATTTCCATTTTCATCGGCATCCTCATCGTCGTCCTCTTCCTCGTCATCAGTCTCACAAAGATCTTCATCATCGGAATATTCTTCATCCTCATCGTAGTCTGATTCCTCATAGTCATCTTCAATTTCTTCTTCTGGGTCGAGACGCTCCGGTTTTTTAGAGATACGTCCGGACCTTGTAACAACGGAAGTCATTATTACACCATAAAGCATCTTACCTTTTAAATATATTTTGGACTGAAATACTTGTTTTTATTCATGGCATCTTTCATTGCAGTCCTTTCAAAAGAAACAGCGATCTTCTGACCAAATTCTGCTATTTCATTTTGAATATCGGGGTCTATGGGGGACATATATAAGGGTATCTCGTTGAGATGATGAATCGCTTTTTGTAAAAATGCGTAGGACATGTACTCTCGAGCAAGTTGTATATTTGCATAAAATAGTTTATACGATTCTTCGTGTATACCAGAATACACGTGTGTCTCTTTTATGAGCTGGTCCAAAACATCGTGAGATACTTGAAACTTTGATATTTGTGAAATAATGTACGCGAAAGTTGCGATGAGTATTATGATGTACATCTTATAATATATCAAGTATTTTATCTATAAGTCTGAATTCACGAGTATTACAATCACACTTCTGTTTGAGGGTTGAATCCTTCTTCTTGATGATGAATGGTACCTCAGTCTTTTTACACCCCTGGCATGTCATTGAAGTCGTGACGTTGTATTGTGTCTTTTTTTTCAAAATACTCTTGACTTTCATGGGTTCTTTAGACACGTGTCTATTCATAAACTCATCTATGACTGACACCGGAGACATGTCGGGTGGTTTAGGGGATGGTGACCGTTGTACACGAGGTTTTTGACTACCGTTGGGGTAGAGCTTCTTGTACACTTCATCTGGTAGGAGAATCTTTCGCCCTGAAAAATCTTTACAAAATCCA
>JGI26084J50262_1001091_pt1 | contig 15420 bp, 10 predicted proteins | sample SaaInl6LU_22_DNA_FD_50262 | JGI IMG/M metagenome (IMG submission 50262) | reverse complement strand
TAAATCTTATGTTTAAAAAGACAATCTTATTTTTGTGTTCAACAGTTTTTTTATGTGGATGTAATACAGTTCAAAATAAAACCTTACTTTTTGTGGGTAGTTTTACCGATAAAAAACCAGGTGAAGGTATTCATGTATATGAGTTTAATACAGAAACTGCAGAAACCAAATTAACATTTAAGCTTAACAATATTACAAATACGTCTTTTTTAAAAATCTCTAAAGATGGTAATTATTTGTATTCTGTTGTAGAAAGTCAAATGAAATACAATGGAAAAGTTGCTGCTTTTAAAGTAGACGCTATAAATTCTAAAATAGACTTGTTGAACGTGCAGGATTGTGGAGGGTTAAACCCGGTACATTTAGAAATTGATAAAACTGGAAATTATCTTGTAAATTCAAATTATTCTGATGGTAGTTTAAGTCTTTTTAAAATAAATAAAGATGGTAGTTTAGGTAAAACTAAACAAGGTTTACAGTTTAAAGATAGCAGTGTTGTAAAAAACAGACAAGAAGCTTCTCACATCCATTCTTCTAATTTTTCACCTGATAATAAATATCTATTTGCTCATGATTTAGGTGCAGATAAAATAAGAAAATTTGTTTTCAAAAATTCAACTGATAGCTTAATACAACATCAACCAATTAAAACAAAATTAGGCAGTGGCCCAAGGCATTTTACTTTCCATCCAAATGGAAAATTCGGCTATTTAGTAAACGAATTGAGTGGTAAAATTGATGCTTATTATTATGAAAATGGAAGTCTAGATTTTATTGAAGATTATGCTACTTATCAACAAAAACAAAATATTTACAGAACTGCAGATATTCATATTTCTCCAGATGGTAAATTTTTATATGCATCAAATCGTGGTCTAAAAGAAGATACTATTGTTATTTTTTCTATTGATAAAAATAATGGGAAGTTAACTTTAGTGAAGCATGTAAATACAGGAGGAGAGCATCCAAGAAATTTTGGAATAGATCCTTCAGGAAATTTTCTTCTGGTTGCCAATATGAACACCAATAACGTTGTTGTATTTAAAAGAGATTTAAAAACAGGTTTATTACAAAAATTACCTAAAGAAATTAAAGTAAAACGCCCTGCAAGTATTCAAATAAAGGAGTATTAAATTATAGAGATTCCCTATCTGTAAGATAAAAAGGTACTTTAAATTTCCCTTTTTCTTTATTTAAAATCATTTTAGCTACAGTTTCTCCCATAATTTTAAAATCTGTTGATATTACAGAAATACCTAATAAATCTTTTAAAGGTGTGTCATTATAAGAAATAATACCTATATCAGTACCTAACCTGTATTCGTCCTCTCTAATTTGTTTTACAAGATTAACTAAATCACTTTCCTCTATGGTAATAAATAAATCTCCTTTTTTAAGAATAGTGTCTTCATAAATTTCATTTATAATTTCAAAATCTAAATTTTGTTCAACACAGAATTTTCTAAAACCGTTTAATATCCTTTTTGGATAAGGGTAAATTACTTTTTCAGGATAAACTAACAAAATTTTTTTATATCTTTTAATTTTCTCTAAACCATCATTTAGAGCATTATAAATATCATTCTCAAAATCTTGATAAATTTGCACAACATTTTTATTTTCAAAAGTTTTTATGTTGTCTAAGATTATCAATTTTTCATCGGGTATCTCATCAAGAGCCTTTTTTACTTTTTCTGGTAAAGTAGTATGTTTTAGATCGATAGTTTTAAAATGAGGCATAACAACAAAATAGTCATAAACACCTTTGTTTTTTTCTAATAAATTTAAAAAGAGAGTTTCATCACAATGATAAATATCTAAATGTGTATGCGAATTAGCTCCTATTTTATTTACAAAATGATTGTATGTTATAAGTTTATAAGAGCTTAATTTATTTACTAAGAATAAAATATTTACCTTAGAAATTAGTTTTGTTCTTGAAACATAAAACCCTTTACCTCTAATAGAAGTTATAATTTTTCGATCCTTTAAAATACTGTAAGCTTTTTCTACAGTGTCTCTTGATAAATAAAACTCTTCGCTAAACATATTTATAGAAGGAATCTTTTGGTCAATTTTAAGATTCCCTATTGAAATATTATGAATGATTGAATCTATAATCTGCTGGTATTTTGGAACTCTAGAGTTTTCATCAATAGTTATAAGTTTTATCATATCCATAAACTAAATTTTTCTTTGATTGAAGATTTTATTAAACAAATGTAATAAAAGAGAGATATATTCATAACTAATTAAAATATTTTATTGAAATAACGGTAAATCTTTTTAATAGATAATTTAAGTATTAAAAAATACGATGAGTATTAAATTTGGATTGTAAATTATTTATTTAATTTTATTGGAGTTTTACGGTATAGTACAGGATACAGTAACCTGATTTATAATTTAATTTTGAAATAAAATTTTTAATTTAAAATACAGAAATGACCAAAACTTTTAAATACGTCGATTATTTATGGGATCAAGAAAAAGCAGACGCTTTAGGAGATGATCAGGTAGCTTTATTCTTATATCGATCTAATATTTTAGGTGCAGATTTAAGAATTACAAATTATGGTGGAGGAAATACCAGTTGTAAAACCATAGAGAAAGATCCATTAACCAATGAAGAAGTAGAGGTAATGTGGGTGAAAGGTTCTGGTGGGGATATTGGTACTTTAAATAGAGCTGGTATTGCTGGCTTATATACAAGTAGGTTAAGAGATTTAAAAAAAGTTTATAAAGGCCTTCATGATGAAGATCGAATGGTTGGTTTATTTAATCATTGTATCTATGATTTAGATAGTAAAGCCCCATCAATCGATACACCTTTACATGGGTTGTTGCCATTTTCTCATATAGATCATTTACATCCAGATGCTTTAATTGCAGTTGCTGCAGCGAAAGATAGTGAGCAGGTTACTAAAGAGATTTGGGGTGATTCAATGGGTTGGGTCCCTTGGCAAAAGCCAGGTTTTGATTTAGGTTTACAGCTAGAAAAATGTTTAGCGGATAATCCTGGAATTAGAGGTATTGTTTTAGGTTCTCATGGTTTATTTACTTGGGGAAATACTTCTTATGAATCTTACATAAATAGTTTAGAGGTTATTGAAATGGCTTCTGAATACATAGAAAAAAAAATAAAAGAAAAAGGTGAAATTTTTGGCGGACAAAAAGTTGAAAGTTTACCGCAAGAAGAGCGTTTAGAAAAAGCAGTGCAATTAATGCCTTTATTAAGAGGTTTGTGTTCTTCAGAAAACAGAATGATTGGTCACTTTTCTGATACTGATGTTGTAATGCAATATATTAATAGTAATGATTTAGAAAGATTAGCTCCTATGGGTACTTCTTGTCCAGATCACTTTTTGAGAACTAAAATTCAACCTTTAGTATTAGATTTAGATAAAAACGAAGATTTATCAGATGCTGATGTAGTTTTAGCGAAGCTAGAACCAGCTTTTGAAGCGTATCGTCAAGAATATGTAGATTACTATAATACTTGTAAAAAAGAAAATAGTCCCGCAATTCGTGACGCAAATCCAGTAATTATAATTTATCCTGGAGTTGGTATGTTTAGTTTTGCAAAGAACAAACAAACTACACGTGTAGCAAGTGAATTTTATATTAACGCAATTAATGTAATGCGAGGTGCAGAAGCGATTACAGAATATACGTCATTACCAAGACAAGAAGCATTTGATATTGAGTATTGGTTGTTAGAAGAGGCGAAACTGCAACGTATGCCAAAAGAAAAGCCATTGTCTCGTAAGGTAGCCTTAGTTACTGGTGCAGGAGGTGGAATTGGTAAGGCTATTGCAGATAAATTAGCCGCTGAAGGTGCAAATGTTGTATTAACGGATATTAATGAAGAAGTATTAGTTGAAGCAAATGAAACTTATGCTAGAGATGTCTCCACGTATGCCCTTTGTGATGTGACCAATACAGGTTCTATTGCTAGTGCTTATAAGAAAGCAGTTTTAGAGTTTGGTGGTGTAGATATGATCGTGCACAGTGCAGGATTAGCAATTTCTAAACCGTTAACAGAGACAACAGATAAAGATTGGAATATTTTACAAAGCATTTTAGTGAAAGGTCAATTTGATTTAGCAAAACAATTTGCATTAATCGCTCGTAAACAAGGTTTAGGAGGAGATTATATTGCAATTGCAAGTAAAAACGGATTAGTTGCTGGGCCAAACAACGTGGCTTACGGAACTGCAAAAGCAGCGCAACAACACATGGTTCGTTTATTAGCAGCAGAATTAGCTAAAGATAAAGTTAGGGTAAATACCGTAAATCCAGATGGAGTTATTGTAGGTAGTAAAATATGGGAAGGTGCATGGGCTGAAGGCAGAGCTAAAGCAAATGGTATTACTGTTGAAGAATTACCTGCTTTTTACGCCAAAAGAAACTTACTTAATGAAATCATTACTCCAGATGATATTGCTAATGGAGTATTTTCTCTAGTTGGAATATTAGATAAATCTACTGGAAATATTATAAATGTTGATGGTGGAATGGCTAATGCATTTGTTAGGTAGTAAATAATTTAATTTGAATTAAAAATAAGACTTCTATAAATTATTTCTAAATTTATAGAAGTCTTCCTTAATTAGGAATATAATACAATTATGAAAATTAATCAATCAGAAGTTTCTGATTACAATCAGAAAAGAGTAAAAAATCATAATGACAGTTTTGATTTTTTAGCAAATAAATTAATAAAGCAAGGAAAAGAGGTTAATAGTATTGTAGCTAAATTAGCAGAATTTCAAGTAGCAGTTCCAAGTTGGGCTTTAGGTGCAGGAGGAACGCGTTTTGGTCGTTTTGGATTTTACGGAGAGCCATCAAACCTAGAGCAAAAAATAGAAGATGTCGGTGTTTTACATAGCTTAACGCAAACTGCAGGTGCCATTTCATTGCACATTCCTTGGGATATCCCTTCAGATTACGATGCTATTAAACAAAAAGCGGATGCTCTAAATATTAAGTTCGATGCAGTAAACTCTAATACTTTTCAAGATCAAAAAGATGCAGTAGAAAGTTATAAATACGGCTCTCTAAGTAATGTAAGTAAAGCTGTTAGAGAGCAAGCAATTCAACATAATTTAGATGTTATTAAAATTGGTGATAAATTAGGGTCTAAAGCATTAACTGTTTGGTTAGCAGATGGATCTTCTTTCCCGGGGCAAAATAATTTTCAGACTGCATTTCAAAACACTCAAGATAGTTTAATTGACATTTATAAAGGTTTACCGGACGATTGGAAAATGTTAGTAGAATATAAGCCTTATGAACCAAACTTTTATAGTACAGTAATTCAAGATTGGGGAGCTTCTTTAATGTTAGCTAATGGTTGTGGTGATAAAGCCTATACTTTAGTAGATTTAGGACATCACTTACCAAACTCTAATATAGAGCAAATTGTATCTATTTTACAATTAAAAGGTAAATTAGGTGGTTTCCATTTTAATGATAGCAAATATGGTGATGATGATTTAACTGTTGGTAGTATTAAGCCTTACGCATTATTCTTAATTTTTAATGAATTGGTTTATGGTATGGAAAACAATCCTCAGAATCCAGACTTAGCTTGGATGATTGATGCAAGTCATAATATAAAAGATCCTTTAGAAGATTTAATACAATCTTTAGAAGCTATCCAGGAAGCGTATGCTAAAGCATTGTTAATCGATCAAGATGCTTTGAGAATAGCTCAATTAGAAAACGATGTTGTAAAATGTCAAGAAATTTTACAAGGAGCTTATAGAACAGATGTTAGGCCATTACTAGAAAAAGCAAGATTAAATTCAGGTGGTGTAATTAGCCCAATAGATGCATATAGATCTTTAGGGGTTAGAGAGCAATTAATAAAAGAAAGAGGTAGAAATACTATTGCAACTGGACTTTAAAAGTACCTTATGAAACAAAAAGTAACTGCAGTTTTTGATATTGGAAAAACAAACAAAAAGTTTTTTCTTTTTGACAAAGAGTTTAAAGAAGTTCACAAAGAATACACTCATTTTGATGAAATTTTTGATGAAGACGGACATGCTACTGAAGATCTTAACGCATTACAAAATTGGTTAAAAGATGTTTTTAATAAAATTTTAAAATCAGATAAGTATAATGTTAAGGCAATAAATTTTTCTACTTATGGTGCAAGTTTTGTTCATTTAGACGAAAATGGTGAAGTATTAACGCCTCTGTATAATTATACAAAAGAAATAGATTCAGATATTGCAACTCAGTTTTATAATACTTATGGAGATGATTTAGAGTTAGTTAGGACTAGTGGTTCTTCTATTTCTCCTGGGTTGTTAAATTCTGGATTACAATTATATTGGATAAAATATGCTAAACCAGAAGTTTTTAAAAAAATTAAATACTCTCTTCATCTGCCACAATATTTAAGTTATATTTTTTCTGGCATACCATTAAGTGAGTATACTAGTATTGGTTGTCATACTGCATTATGGAACTATGAAACTAAAGATTACCAAGATTGGGTTTACAAAGAAAAAATAAATAATATTTTACCTCAAATTGTATCCACAGAAACTAGCTTAAATATAAATTACAACGGTAAAAGGATAAAAATTGGAGTAGGTATTCACGATAGTTCATCAGCGCTTTTACCATATGTAAGAAGTGTAAAAAAACCTTTCGTTTTAGTTTCTACAGGAACTTGGAGTATTGCCTTAAATCCTTTTGTAGATNAACCTTTAACTAAAGATGATGTAGTGTCAGATTGTATCAATTATATGAGAATTAATGGTAAACCCGTGAAGTCATCTAGATTATTTTTAGGAAATGAATACAAAATTCAAATTAAGAAATTATCAGAAAGGTTTGGAGTTGATAAAGATTATCATAAAACCATACAGTTTAATTATAATGCGTATTTTGAAATCATAAAAGATTTTCATTATGCATTTAAATGGGAATCTTTTTCACATCACACAATGCCCGAAAAGACAAATTATTATTATAATGATTTTGATCAAGCTTATCATCATTTAATGATAGAATTAGTTCAATTACAAGTTGAGAGTATTAAGAGAATTTCTAAAACTCAAGATATAGATAGATTATATGTAGATGGAGGTTTTACAGATAACGATGTCTATATAAAATTGCTCTCTCATTATTTAAGAGGTATGAAATTAAGGACAACTAAAGCTTCATTAGGCTCTGCTTTAGGAGCAGCAATAGCTATTTCAGACACTAAATTAAACTCTAAATTTCTAAGAAAAAACTATGCCTTAAAAAAGCACGTTCCATTCATTGTTAGTTAGGTTAAATGTTAAATGATTTATAATTAGATTTGAGATAAAAAAAATATTATTTTAGAATAGAAATTATGGCAATAAGTTTTGATACCCGTTACCCGTCTGTAGAAGATTTAAGAATTAAAGCTCAAAAAAAAATACCAAAATTTGCTTTTGAATATTTAGATGGTGGATGTAACGAAGATGTAAATCTAATTAGAAATACTTCAGAATTAAGGGAGGTACAATTAAAACCAAATTATTTAAGAGACCATAAAGGTTCATCACTAAAAACAAAATTATTTGGAATAGAATATGATGCACCCTTTGGTATTGCACCAGTTGGTTTACAGGGTTTAATGTGGCCAAATTCCCCAGAGATTTTAGCAAAAGCGGCTTTTGAACATAACATTCCGTTTATTTTGAGTACAGTAACTACTACTAGTATAGAAAGAGCTGCGGAATTAACTGAAGGTAAGGCCTGGTTTCAGTTATATCATCCAACTGAAAATAGGTTGAGAGATGATATTATAAATAGGGCAGCAGCAGCAGAGTGTCCTGTTTTAGTGATACTTTGTGATGTGCCTACTTTTGGTTTTAGACCTAGAGATATCAGAAATGGTTTGGCAATGCCTCCCAAAATGAATTTGGCCAATATTTTAGAAGGTTTTACCCACCCACATTGGAGTTTACAAACGTTAAAACATGGAATTCCAAATTTTGCTACACTTAAACCTTATATGCCTAAAAATTTAGATTTAAAGCAATTGGGGAAATTCATGGATCAAACTTTCTCAGGACGTTTAAATGAAGAAAAAATAAAGCCGATTCGTGATATGTGGAAAGGTAAAATTGTTTTAAAAGGTGTTGCTTCAGAATACGATGCAGAACAGGCTATTCGATTAGGTTTGGACGGAATTATAGTATCTAATCACGGTGGTCGTCAGTTAGATGCTGGTCAATCTACCATAAAACCATTGGCAACTATTGCTGAAAAATATGGAGATCAGATTGAAGTAATGATGGATAGTGGAATTAGATCTGGGCCGGATGTAGCTAGAGCTATGGCGAGTGGTGCTAAATTTACATTTATGGGAAGATCTTTTATGTATGGAGTTTCAGCATTAGGTAAAAAAGGAGGAAATCACACAATCTCTTTACTGAAAACAGAGTTACAGCAGATTATGGAGCAATTATGTTGTGAAAAAACAACAGATTTTCAAAATCACCTAATTCATTAAAAAAGATTTTATTAATGGAGTACATTTTAAACTCAACATTTTTATGTTGAGTTTTACTTTTTAACCATACAGTACAGGATAGAAATTTTTTTTATTGCAAATATATTCGTTTTTAATAATTAATTAATCCAAAAAAAATATATGACACAATACCAAAAAACCGAAGAAATTATTGATGATAATTTTGGGGGTGAATTTGAACGAACACCTGTTCCAAATTCAAAACTNAAAGGATGGAAATCATTTTTGGGTATGTATGCTGGTGAGCATGCAGCTGGAACTGAGTTTATGATTGGTCCGTTGTTTTTAGCAGCAGGAGCAAGCTTAAAAGATTTAATTTTTGGTTTATTGATAGGTAATATTCTTGCAATNCTAACATGGAGATATATAGTTGCACCTATAGCTGTATCTAGTAAATTTACTTTATATTATCAACTAGAAAAAATCGCAGGTAAACATTTAGTTAAAGTTTATAATGTTGTTAATGGAGTCCTTTTCTGTTTTTTAGCTGGAGCAATGATTACGGTTTCAGCAAGTGCTGTTGGGGTCCCTTTTGATATAAGTTTTTCTATCCCTGAAAGTATATTTGGATTAAGTAGTGGGGCTTTTTCTTTAATTGTAATTATTGTTGGCCTAGTTATGACAATAGTTGCAGCTGCAGGTTATAATACGGTTTCCAAATTTGCTAATATAGCTGCACCTTGGATGATTGTTGTCTTTGCAGTTTGTGGAATTTCTGCTCTAACTCAAATGAAAGTTGATTCTTGGGATAGTTTATTATTAGAATGGGATAAAGGAGTTAGTATCGTTCAATCTGTTAATGGTAAAGTAGATTTTGACTTTTGGAAAATTGTAATTTTTTCATGGTTATGTAATGCAGCTATGCATTTTGGAATGTCCGATTTAAGTATTATGCGTTTTGCTAAAGATACTCGCGCTGGTTGGGGGCCTTCTATTGGTATGTTTTTAGGGCATTATATGGCTTGGATTTGCGCATCATTTATGTTAGCTGCACAAATTAAATTAACAGGAGATGTCTCTGCCAACCCAGGTGCGATGGCTTGGAGTGTAGTTGGTTGGACAGGTATTATTTGTGTTATAGTAGCAGGATGGACAACAGCCAACCCAACAATATATAGAGCTGGTCTTGCATTTCAAAGCTTGTTTTCTTCTAAAGCCAAATCATATTTNGGTGTAATTTTAGCTGGTTTAGTAGCTACAGNAGCTGCTATTTTTCCATCGCTTTCTGGCAAACTATTAGATTTTGTAGGCTTGTATGGAGCAATTTTAGGTCCAATGGGAGGAGTAATTTTTGTGAATCATCATTTAGCAAAAAAAATGGGTTTCACGAAAAATTATGCTGAAGTAAAAGAAATTGGTTTTAATGGAGCCGTTTTACTAGCCTGGTTAATTCCTGTAACCTTAGCGATGTATTTTATCTTCGGTCAAGGTTTATTTCCGGCTTATGCAGTTATACCTGCTTGGATAGCTTCTTGTTTGTTATATGTGATGATTATGAAATTTCAAAAATNTTAAATTATGAAAATTCTAAAAATAGTTAGCGTCTTATCAATAAGTGTTTTGATATTGTTAGTAAGTATACTTTTATTCTTAGGAATAATNAATATCTCCACAGTTAAGATTTTAATGTTAGTTGGAACAATCATATGGTTTGTTGTAACTCCTTTCTGGATGAAAGAAGAATAGATTTGTGAAAATAAATAAAATAATACCAAGGTATTATTTGTAACAATTGTTTCTAAACATATTATGTTAAGTAGGATAAAAGATTTTTTTGAAATACTATTGCTAATTTTAATGCTACCTTTTGAGATTTCCAATGGAAAAAAAAGAAGAGTAAAAAGACAAATTAGAAATTATTTTTTGAATTTTTAATTAATTTAATATTATGAATAATAATAAGATATAAATTCTGTGAATTATTATTTAGGGTTAGATATAGGAAGTTCATCTATAAAAGCAGCTTTAGTAGATATAGAAACTGGAGAAAGCATTGGTGTTGTTCAAGAACCAAAAGAAGAAATGACCATGATTGCACAAAAGAATGGTTGGGCAGAACAAGATCCTTTAGATTGGTGGTTTNACATTTGCAATGCAATCAAAAGTTTACAAAAGCTACATAATATCAATAAAACCCAAATAAAGGGNATTGGTATTTCTTACCAAATGCACGGTTTAGTTTTGGTTGATAAGAATGGAAATTCACTGCGTAAAAGTATAATTTGGTGTGATAGTAGAGCTGTGCAAATAGGAAATGAAGCTTTTGCTAAAATCGGAGAAGAAAAATGCTCAAACGAATTGTTAAACTCTCCAGCAAATTTTACAGCTTCAAAATTAAAATGGGTAAAAGAAAATGAACCTGAAATATATAGTCAGATTTATAAATTTATGTTACCTGGAGATTATATAGCTTATAAATTTTCAAATACAATAAATACAACAATACCTGGTTTGTCTGAAGGTATTTTCTGGGATTTTAAAAATGATATAATAGCCAATTTTTTACTAGATTACTATGGTATTGACTCTAATATAATACCAAATATTGTAGATACATTTAGTAACCAAGCTCAGGTAGATAAAAAAGGTGCACGAGAAAGTGGTTTAGAGCCAGGAACACCAATTTTCTACAGAGCAGGAGATCAACCTAACAATGCGTTATCATTAAATGTATTTAATCCAGGAGAAGTAGCTGTAACAGGCGGAACATCTGGAGTTGTATATGCGGTAACAAAGAGTTTATCAACAAAAGAAAGTTCTAGAGTTAACAATTTTGCACACGTAAATTATACAAAAGGAGCAGCAGCACGAATTGGAAAATTACTATGCATTAATGGAGGAGGAATTCAATATCGTTGGTTATTGAATAATCTGTCAGTATCGTCATACGAAGAAATGAATGATTTGGCATCAGAAATAGAAATTGGGTCAAATGGTGTTTGCTTAATTCCTTTTGGAAATGGAGCAGAACGCATGCTTAACAACAAAGAAGTTGGTACTAGAGTTGTGAATCTGGGTTTAAATAATCATCATAAAGGACATTTATGTAGAGCGGCACTCGAGGGTATTGCGTTCTCTTTTATTTATGGAATGGAAATTATGAAAAAAGATGGTATTCAACCCAGTGTAATTAGAGCTGGAAATGATAATCTGTTCCGTTCAGAAATATTTTCAACTACTGTAGCTACATTAGTAGAGCAAGAAATAGAAATCTACAATACAACAGGAGCTATAGGTGCAGCAAGAGCAGCGGGTTTACATAAAGGAGATTTTGAATCTTTTAGCAAGTCCATTATGGATTATGATTATGTGATGTCTTTTAAACCTGCAAATAATAAAAAATTATATCAAGATGCTTATCAAAATTGGAAAAAAGAATTAGAATTAGTTTTAAATAAATAATATTTTGAGCGTTCCCTAAAAAGGTCAGGCTTTACGTTTTAATATCTTTTTGTGTCTCGGAAGAAGAGTTTCCACTGCAATCCCTAACGCAAATGGAAAATCCAAAACAATAAAATCAATCTAAAATAAACAATTACATAATAATATTATGGCAAATAAAGAATATTTTAAAGGAATTAATAAAATTCAATTTGAAGGAAAGGAATCAGACAATCCATTAGCATTTAAATACTACAACCCAGAGCAAGTGGTTGCAGGTAAAAAAATGAAAGATTGGTTTAAATTTTCAATCGCATACTGGCATACATTCTGTGGTCAAGGTTCAGATCCATTTGGTCCAGGAACACAGAATTTTGCTTGGGATCAATCATCAGATGCAATACAAGCAGCACAAGACAAAGCAGATGCAGCTTTCGAATTTATTAACAAAATGGGCTTCGATTATTTCTGTTTTCATGATTACGATTTAATTCAAGAAGGTGCAACTTTTGCTGAATCTGAATCTAGATTAATTACGATTACAGATTACATCAAAGGAAAGCAAGCAGAAAGTGGTGTGAAATTATTATGGGGAACTGCAAATTGTTTCTCTAATCCACGTTATATGAATGGTGCTGCTACGAATCCTGATTTTAATGTGGTGGCAAGAGCAGGTGGTCAAGTTAAATTGGCTTTAGATGCAACGATTAAATTAGGTGGTGAGAATTATGTTTTTTGGGGTGGTAGAGAAGGTTATATGTCTTTGCTAAATACAGATATGGGAAGAGAATTGGATCATATGGCTCAGTTTTTAACAATGGCAAGAGATTATGCAAGAGCACAAGGTTTTAAAGGAACTTTCTTTATAGAGCCAAAACCTATGGAGCCAATGAAACATCAATATGATTTTGATTCTGCTACAGCAATTGGTTTCTTAAAAGAGTATGGTTTAGACAAAGACTTTAAAATAAATATTGAAGTAAATCACGCTACATTAGCGCAACACACTATGCAGCACGAAATGGCTGTTGCTGCCAAAGCAGGTATGTTAGGAAGTATAGATGCAAACAGAGGAGATTATCAAAACGGTTGGGATACAGATCAGTTTCCAAACAATATTCAAGAAACTACAGAAGCAATGTTAGTTTTTCTAAAAGCTGGTGGTTTACAAGGTGGAGGAGTAAATTTTGATGCCAAAATTAGAAGAAATTCTACAGATATGGAAGATGTTTTTCTTGCACATATAGGTGGTGCAGATACATTTGCAAGAGCTTTAATTACTGCTGATAAAATTATGACATCNTCTGCATACAATTCTTTAAGAGAAAAAAGATACAGTACTTTTGATACAAGAAAAGGAAAGGATTTTGAAGCTGGTAAATTAGAATTATCAGACTTGTACAAAATAGCTCAGGAAAATGGAGAGCTATCTTTACAAAGTGGTAAACAAGAATTATTTGAAAATATAATTAATCAATATATTTAGTATATTTCAGACCTGACAGAATTTTTAAAAACTGTCAGGTCTTTTTAATACTATTTAAAAAATCAATCAAAATATGTTAGGAATCATTTCATTTGTAGGTTTTACTTTACTTGTGGCTATTATTGCTTATTTATCAACAAGAAAAACAGATGAAAATACATCTGATGGATATTTTTTAGGAGGCAGAAGTTTAACAGCAACTGTAATTGCTGGTTCATTATTGCTTACAAATTTATCTACTGAACAAATTGTAGGGCTAAATGGAAGTGCTTACGCAGATGGTATTTTGGTAATGGCTTGGGAAACTTTAGCTGCTATTGCTATGGTAATTACTGCAATTTATTTACTACCTAGATATTTAAAAGGTGGTATTTCAACAATTCCAACCTATTTAGAACGTCGTTTTGACACTACAACAAAAGCAATGACTTCTGGCTTATTTTTATCTGGTTATGCAATTGTATTGTTACCAATTGTTCTATATTCTGGTTCTTTAGGAATTAGTGGTATGTTTAATCTGCCTGAATTATTAGGTGTTACTGAATGGCAATCTATTTGGATTTGTGTTATAAGTATTGGTGTTATTGGTTCTATTTATGCTATTTTTGGGGGTTTAAAAGCAGTTGCAGTGTCTGATACAATTAATGCAGTTGGTTTATTAATAGGTGGTCTTTTAATTCCCTATTTTGGATTGATTTCTATCAGTGATGATAGAAGCTTCTTTGGAGGTTTATCAAAATTAACAAGTGAATATCCAGAAAAACTAGAAGCTATTGGTGGTGCAGAATCTTCAATACCTTTTGCAACTATTTTTACTGGTATGATGTTAGTACAATTGTTTTATTGGGGAACTAACCAACAAATTATTCAGCGTGCTCTTGGTGCTAAAAATTTGGCAGAAGGTCAAAAAGGTTTAAGTTTAGCTGCTTTTATTAAAATATTAGGACCAATTATTGTGGTGTTACCAGGAATTATAGCGTATCATAAATGGGGAGGAGAAGTTTTAGCAAATAATGATATTGCTTATCCAAGATTAGTTGCAGAAGTTTTACCAACGTATTTAATTGGTTTCTTTGCAGCAGTAATGTTTGGTGCTATTTTAAGTTCTTTTAATTCAGCTTTAAATAGTTGTGTTACTTTATTTGGTGTAGATATATACAAACAATACATAAATAAAGAAGCAGAAGAGAAAAAAGTGGTTACTGTAGGTAAAACTTTTGGAATCTTTTTAGCAGTATTTTCTATGTTTGTAGCGCCATTTTTATATTATGCTTCAGATGGACTTTTTGGATATTTACAAACTGTAAATGGTGCTTATAGTGTTCCTATTTTAACAGTAATTATTGTAGGTGTTTTATCAAAAAGAGTCCCAGCACTTTCTGCAAAAGTGGGTATTATATTTGCCTTTATATTTTATGTAACTTATATTATTTTATCAAAAGGTTTTGAAATGGATTTGCCTCATTTCTTACATTTCCAGTTTGCAGCATTTGTTTTAACTATCATTTTAATGTTAGTTATTGCAAAGATAAAACCAAGAAAAACAGATTATGTACAAGAATACACAAAACAAGTAGATGTAACTCCTTGGAAACATGTTAAAGTAGTAGGGATAATTATATGTGCAGTTGTAATTTCTACTTACTTTATTTTTAGTTAGTTTTTAATGAATGTGATGTTCTCTTTTATGATCAAAATTTTAATTTAATCACGGTCTATTAAAGTTAGCTATTTAAAATTTTCAATTATTTTTAATAGTATCATCAATTTTTAGGTTCATAGTTTCACTTGGATTATAGCCAATTCTATGTGCTTTTACTATTAATATGTCTACAGGTTTTACTTCAAAAGGTTTAGAATATACTTTCCAACCTTGGGCTTTTGGATTTGTTTTGTAGCCAATAGAAGCACCATTAGTGGCGCAAGTAATGGTTACTTTGTTATTTTTTATAGTTACTATTGGTGCTATAGTTTCTGGTTTTGTTTTGTTACCATTCCATAGTTTTGCAACTAATTCTTT
>JGI26084J50262_1001078_pt1 | contig 15509 bp, 14 predicted proteins | sample SaaInl6LU_22_DNA_FD_50262 | JGI IMG/M metagenome (IMG submission 50262) | reverse complement strand
GAGCGCTACCTTCGCGCAATACAAAATACTAATTACCGCGAGGGCCAGTGCAACAGGCGTAAACTGCGCCGACGCCTCTGGAAAAAAGGGCAGCGTGAATCTGATAAGTCCATAGGCGCCAGTCTTGAGCAATACTCCAGCTAGCAACACGCTACCCGCAGTAGGCGCTTGCGAATGCGCATCGGGCAACCACGAATGGAATGGAACGCTAGGCAGCTTGGTGGCAAATGCGATAAAAAATCCGAGCATTAGCCCCGCCAGTCTTGAGCAATACTCCAGCTAGCAACACGCTACCCGCAGTAGGCGCTTGCGAATGCGCATCGGGCAACCACGAATGGAATGGAACGCTAGGTAGCTTGGTGGCAAATGCGATAAAAAATCCGAGCATTAGCCCTATCTCTAAAGCGCCATCTACCTCTGTGCGCAAGAGATCCTCGTAGGCAAAACTGAGATAGCCATACTGAATCTTGAAAAAATACACAAGGCAAAGCAGCGAGACCAAAAGCAACATGCCTGTGAATTGCGTGAAGAGAAAAAACTTTGTCGCCGCATAGCGCTTATTTTCGTGACCCCAAATCGCGATGATGAAATACATCGGAATGAGCATTACTTCCCAAAAGAAAAAGAACAGAAATAAATCGATGGCAGTGAACACACCGACAACACCCGCGAGCGTCCAAAGGAGATTAAAATAGAAAAAGCCTACTCTCTCGCGCATCTCCTCCCAAGCAGCGCCAATTGAGATAAGCCCAAGAAAGCTCGTTAACCCAACCAACAGAAGACTGAGCCCATCAACTGCAAGCGTAAACTTTATGCCTAGACTTGGAATCCAACTGCGGCTGAATTCTACAATCCATTTAGATTCACTGTCAGCGTCATATCCCTGATAAAGCAGCACTAATGGAATGAGGGTAGCCGCAACAGAGAAAAGGGCAATCCATCGCGGAAGACGAGAGTCAAACCATTCGGAAAGCCAAGCAAGCAAGCCGCCAAAAAATAGAATGAGGAGAATCCAGAGCAAAATCATAGAACGCCTCCTAAAGTGAGAAGCAACACTGTGCCGAAAACCACGCTCAGAATGTACCAGCGCAGCGAGCCTGACTGCGATCTCACAAGTAACGTATTTCCTGCCTCACTCAACGCGACTAGCAGCCCTGCAGCGCCATCAANAAAATCATGTCTATTAATAGCTGCTAGCCACAGATAAGGCGTAATAAAAAGCCTTCGGTAAAGACCGTCAAAGCCCCAGCCTGTAAACCAGAATCTGTGCAACCACTGCGCCAAGTCGCTCGCCATTAATCGGCTAACCGACAGGGTGCGCGATCCATAAAACAAATAACTTATCCCGATGCCAAACAGAGGAANAGCGATCATAATCGCGTGCATCAATGCTGAGACCGTATGCTCGCCNTGCTCTCCCGCTGCTGAGAAAACCGAATCGGTGGGGACATGAATTAGCCCGCCTGCTAATGCCAGCACCATAAGCACTAGCAGCGGCGCCGCCATACTGAAACCAGTCACTTCCCGCGCCTTGTGATGATCTACGCTTTCGCCAAAGAAGACGACAAACACTAATCTAAAGCTGTAAATACCGGTAAAGAAGGCCCCAATAACGCCTCCAAGCCATAGCCAGAACCCATAGTGTTCTAACTCGAGCGCGGCCAGTAGGATTTCATCTTTGCTGAAGTAACCCGAGGTAAAGGGAAACGCAGCAAGTGCCAAACTACCGATAAGGAAAGACGCAAATGCCAAAGGTAGTTGACGCCACTTGCCGCCCATCTTAAAGATATCGTGCTCATGGTGAAGGCTAAGAATCACGGTGCCAGCAGCAAGGAAAAGCAGCGCCTTAAAGAATGCGTGGGTCATTAGATGAAATACCGATGCCGACCAAGCACCAACACCTAAACCAAGAAACATATAGCCGATCTGGCTGATCGTAGAATAGGCAAGAATCCGCTTAATATCGTGTTGTGTCATCGCTGTGAAACCTGCAATTAGCAGGGTCGCCAAGCCGATGAGCGCCACCAAAAGCTGTACATTAGGCGCAAGCTCGAACAAGGCATGAGTGCGAGCAATAAGGTAGACGCCCGCGGTCACCATTGTTGCAGCATGTATAAGTGCGCTAATTGGTGTAGGACCCGCCATTGCATCCGGAAGCCAGGTTTGTAACGGCAGCTGCGCTGATTTGCCTACCGCGCCACCCAGAAGAAGTAACGCTGCGGCTACTGCATAGCCTGAACCGAGGGCCCATTCGCCTTGGGCCAAATCCATTGACTCTTGAATATCGAGTGAACCGAGCTGGCTGAAAATCAAGAAAAGCCCTATGGCCATTGAGGTGTCACCAACACGCGTGGTAACAAAAGCCTTGCGCGCAGCATAGCCGTTGGCTGGATCCTGATACCAAAATCCAATAAGCAAGTAACTGCAAAGTCCAACACCCTCCCAGCCTAGGTACAGGAGAAGCAAATTATCGGCAAGCACCAACACGAGCATCGCAGCAACGAATAGATTCATGATCGCAAAGAAACGACTGTAACTCGGATCGTCAATCATGAATCCGGTCGAATACAGGTGAATTAAAAAGCCAACCCCGGTTATAACCAGGATCATCACAACGCTCAATCCGTCTAAATACAGACCAAATGCCGCGTCAAATGAACCTACAGCCATCCACGTGTAGACCTCGTGAACGATGACTTGAGCATCGCCATTGATAATCGGCAGAGAAACCAACACTGCAGCGCAAAAGGCGAGCCCTATGCTACCCGCACCAATTACCGCGACTAATTTCTTCGGCAAGCCTCCGCCACTCAGAAAGAGAGTTAAAAAACCGAGTAGCGGAAATGTTGGTAACCATCCAAGTGATTCGAACACAAGTTACTCCTAGCGTGAGCCTAGCCCTTTAGTGCACTGAGCACGTCTATGTCGATTGTCTTAAAGTGCTTGTATAACTGAATGATAAGCCCCAGCCCGACAGCCACTTCCGCAGCGGCAAGCGTCAGAATCATGAGGAACATCACCTGACCATCGGCACTACCCCAGCGCGCGCCTGCAACGATAAACGCGAGCCCCGAGGCATTCAGCATGATTTCTAAGGACATTAAAACGAAGACAATATTGCGCCTGGTCATCACACCAACCAAACCGAGGCAAAAGAGAGTAGCTGCGAGCATAAGTCCATGCTCTAAGGGAATGCTTTCCATAACACCTTTTCCTTTTTTATCGCCGCAACCCGCTGAGGGCTGTCGGTACTGAGACTATCTTTTAGCTATGTGGTAGGCGGATACCAACCCTGCCAACAACAAGAAAGACGCGAGTTCCACCGCGAGAACATACGGCCCAAATAAAAGTTCACTTACCGCACGAGCGCCGATTTCCTCAATGTTAAGGCCTGCTGTCGGTATAGACGCGACGAGCTGAATGAGCAAGAGAAGCGCTAAGACGCTAGGAACAAACCACGTCCGGGCGGGCAACCATTCTTTCTCCTGATCACGGCTTCTCTGTCCTAGATTGAGCATCATTACCACAAACAAAAAGAGCACCATGATCGCGCCGGCGTAAACGATCGCCTCGAGAATTGCGACGAAAGGTGCTCCGAGGCTAAAAAAAACAACTGCAACTGCAAGCAGCGAAAGCACTAAATAGATGAGAGCATGCACCACGTTGGTCTGCACGATTACCAATAGCGTGGCTATTACTGCAACCACTGCTCCTGAGTAGAATAATTCGGTCATGGAAGCAGACTCCGCACATCAACCGGCGGCAGCTCATTTCTCGCTTCGCCTTTATCCTTGCCCCCAATGGACTTGCCAGCGACACGGTAGAAATTGGTCTCGTGGTATTTACCCGTGCCAGCTATCAGCAAATCTGCTTTCTCCCAAACCATGTCTTGCCGCTTGTATTCGGCCATCTCGAAATCAGGCGTTAACTGAATTGCATTGGTAGGACAGGCCTCTTCACAGAATCCGCACATTATGCAGCGCGAAAAATTAATGCGAAAAAACTCCGGATACCAACGCCCCTCCTCGTCCTCGGTTTTTTGCAGAGCGATACAATCGACCGGACAGGCGACTGCACAAAGATTACAAGCGACGCAGCGCTCTTCGCCGTCGGGATCGCGCGTGAGAATAATTCGACCACGCCAACGTGAAAACATGTGTGGCTGTTGCTCTGGGTATTGAACAGTGTCTGTCGCAACAAACAAATGCCTAAACACTCGCCAGAGTGTCACTACCTGACTCGTTAACGTGTCTTTTACCAGTTCGCCAAATTTAGCCAACAAAGACTTGGAATGGGGTCTGACAATGGGATCACTCACTTCAACCTCCTCCTCTCCACGGCGCTCACTGACACCTAATTAGCCGACAGGATTACAACGCCGGTAATCAACAAATTCAGAAGCGACAGGGGTAGTAGAAATAGCCACCCGTAGCTCATCAACTGATCGTAGCGCGGCCTTGGAATTGCGGCACGCAGCAAAATAAAAAAGGCAATGAAGCAAGACGCCTTAATGAAAAACCATACTAGCGGAGGCAATAGAGGACCCTGCCAACCGCCAAAAAAGAGCACCGTAATAAGCGAAGATATCAGCACCAAACCGAGGTATTCGCCGACGAAGAACATGCCAAACTTCATGCCCGAGTACTCTGTGTGATAGCCCGCACAAATCTCTTGTTCAGCCTCGGGGATATCGAAAGGAAGACGGTGACTTTCTGCTACACCTGCAATCAGAAAAATGACGAAGCCTATAAATTGGGGGACGACGAACCACCCTCCTTCCTGCGCCAAGACGATTTCGCGCAAATCAAAACTGCCGGTCAGCGCGACAACCCCTAACAGAGAAATACCCATAAACACTTCATAACTAACCATCTGCGCCGCAGCGCGCAGACTGCCGAGTAGCGCGTATTTGTTATCAGATGAGAGCCCGCCAAGCATTACCGAATAGGCGCCGAGAGAGGCCATAGCTAAGACAAAAAGAACGCCGATATTTGAATCGACAATGCCCACTCCGGGCGCGAATGGCACTACAGAAAAACTGAGCAGTATGACGATCATGATGATGGTCGGTGCAAGAACAAAACCAAATCGGTCGGCAAAAGGAGGGATCCAATCTTCTTTGGTAAAAATCTTGATCATGTCAGCAACCACTTGCAGAAGACCAAAGGGGCCTACTCGATTTGGTCCAAGCCTGTCTTGCCAGAATCCGAGCAAGCGTCTTTCGACCCAAATTAGCATCGCAGCAAAAACGATTACTACGACGAGGATACTGGCGATATTAAGCGCTGAGCCGACTTCCCATTGCATATTAGTGAGCTCCTGCCGCGGCATCGTTCACGACTAGATTGGTCAGCCCGAGCCGCGACTGAATGGCATCGTACACAGCTTTAGAAGGCGCTAAAGACGCATACTGGGGCAGATCATGGGGATTTATCCGAGCGCCCAACGCACTGCTTCCCGCATACACTAAGGCAACGCCTACAGGCGTCTCCTTTCGTATATAGAGAGGCAGGGTAGCGCCATCCTCTGTGCTGCCATTCTCGTTACCTCCGATCGACACAAGATCGCCATTAACTACACCCATCTCGCGCGCATCACTGGGACACAGTGACAGATAGGCATCGCACATACGCTTCTGTATCGCTGCCGAATGCGAGGAAAGCGAATCGCTCCCGAAGATCTGCATGACAAGTCGAATCTCGAAAGGCCCGTCCATCGTGATAAGCTGCTCTGTGTTATAGGGCGACCCTTTGTTACTGCGAGCGATCAGATGCACGCCTGCATGCCCCTGTTTAAGTTCACCGTTGACCTCCGCTTGAAATTTACTGATCGCTTGATTCGAATTCCAGCGAGGAGCCCAAGCAGTGGCGAGAAGCGAAGAGTCTTTCTGTGTGAGCATCCCCTCCATCGAAAAGGACATAACCGAGTTATCATCGACAGGCTGCTTGCCTTCGTGCACATTTTTATCGGCATTCATCGCAGTTCGACCGCTGTAGCGATGCGACTGGCGCGGCACTTTCAAGCCAGCGATTAGCCCTGTCGGATTCGGTAGACACTCGCCAAGCCGTGCGAAATCATTTGCCTCGGCCGCACAGCGTGCAATCAACGAATCTGAATGAGCAGAGGCTTCCACATTAAGCCATTTTTCAACTGGTTTTGCCGCCTCGCTACCCTCACCCACTTGGAAACTTAGCTGTGCTCGTCCTTCGTAGTTAACCTTGGTGGTTTCACATTCGTTAAATGTTGCACTGGGAATAGTTAGCGTCGCAAAGCGTTGCGTAGGCGTTTCGATCTGATCGATCACGAGCAGCTCAGCCGCGGTCAGCGCCGCCCTTACGCTTTCTGTCGGTGCGCGTTCGAACAGATCGTTCTCGATTACGATAGCCCGCTTAATCTCACCCGTCGCCAACTTCGCTAACGCGGTGGTTAGCGTGTTCTCACCCGCTGCAAGTAACGCGTGTCCAACACTATTATCCTCTGCAGGCAAAAGCACCAAATCACAGGCTTGCGAACGGAGATCACTCAGCGCGCGCGCGATATTCGCAGCGCAGCGCATCAGGGCAACCCCTGCGCCGCTGCCACTGACTATTAGGGGTCTTTTTGCGCCAACTAGGGCCAAATAGGTCGCCTCTACACTCTGCATCGTTGTACCCAACGTCTCATGAGAATAGTTAGGCGAACGACCCGACAATCGCTCCACCAAGGCATTAGCAGCATTGATAAGCGACGCCCCATCGACGTTGAGTTTGATCGACACAACGTCATCGAGCCGCGTCGAGCCTGATGCGAACACAGCTAAAGGACTCAGCGAGTCTTGTGCTAATTCGCGCACTGCAGCGTCTTGCCAACTTGGTATTCGATTCGCCTCGGCGAGATCTTTCGCCGCGTTGCGCACGCTTTGGCGCAGCGCGAGCGCAATCCGCGGCGCAGTGTTAGTCACGTCCTCGCCTAATACAATTATTGCGTCAGCCTGTTCTATCTCTCGCACGCTCGGACTATGAAAAGACGAGTCACGCAAACACTCGACCAACACTTGCAATGCCTCGTGATCGGCATCGGAATGGCCTGCAAAAAAATTCTCAGCGCCGACGAAACAGCGCAGAGCAAAGTTTGCCTCGTTTGACGCGCGCGGCGAGCCAATACCAATAACCGCCTCGCTTGCGAAAGCGGTGATCCGCTCTTCCACCTCGCGCGTGCTAACCGACAAGCCCGAGGCATCCTTAGCGCCGCGAAGACGAGACTCACTATTCACATAATGAGCACCAAACCGGCCGCGATCGCATAAAAAGTAACCATTGATGTCATTGTGATAACGATTGACGACACGGCGTAAAGAACCGTAGCGCTCGCCCGGCGTTATATTGCAGCCAACCGAACAGCCGCTGCAAATCGACGGCGCAGATTGCAAATCCCACTTGCGCGCGTAGTGCGCACTAAAGGGTTTATCGGTGAACACGCCCGTAGGGCAAACCTCAACGAGATTGCCGCTAAATTCACTTTCAAGCGAGCCCTCTTCGAAACGACCAAAATAAGTATGATGATGAGACGCCTGAGCGGATAAATCGGTCCCGCCTGCGTAGTCGTCATAAAACCGAACGCAGCGGTAACAGGTGATGCAGCGATTCATCTCGTGATTAATAAAGGGGCCTAAATTTTGATTACGGTGGGTTACTTTCTGTTTATCAAACCGTCGATAGTTGTGGCCAGACATTTGAGTCATGTCTTGAAGATGACACTCGCCTCCCTCCTCGCACACGGGGCAATCATGGGGATGGCTTGTCATCAAGCTTTCGATTACGTCGGCTCGAAAATTTGACGCCTGCTCGCTCGCCAATGAATAAATTCCGCCCTCGGTGACAGGCGTCATACAAGACATCACTAGCGTGCCCTTTTTATCCTCTGCATCGCGGTACTGAATGACCGCACATTGACGACAGGCGCCAACCGAACCCATTGAGGGATGCCAGCAGAAATAAGGGAGGTCGAGCCCCTGCGAGAGACACTCTTGCAATAAATTATTGGCTGGGTCCACTTCGTAGCAAATCCCGTCGACCGTAATTTTCACCATCGCGTTACTCTCCAATACTTGACGCCTCCATCACAGTTTAGTGATACGGACACTTCGCCCCCGACACATGCGCTGCAAATTCTTCTGCGAATAACGTAAGTCCACTACCCAATGGGGCCGTCGCACCGGGGGCAAGTGCGCAAAAGGTACGACCTGGCCCAAGGTATTCGACGTGATCTTTTAAAATGTCGATGTCTTTAAACGAGCCTTTTCCTGTCTCGAGATCACGAAATATCGTGTCTACCCAGGGCAGGCCATCACGGCAAGGCGTGCAGAATCCACAGGACTCGTGCGCGAAAAATTTCATGAGATTGCCAATCATGCCAATGGGGCACGTTTTATCATCGAGTAAAATCATTGTGCCGGTGGCAAGCCTGCTGCCAAGTTCGCCGATTGCTGCGTAGGTGAGAGGTGTGTCGAGATGCGCTGGGGTGAGAAAGTCGGTAGAACCCCCGCCCGGGAGAAACGCCTTGAGCGTAAAGCCCTCCTGCATACCTCCCCCGTAACCCTCGATCACTTCTCGGATACTCACCCCAAACGGAAGTTCCCAACAGCCTGGATTTTTGACACGTCCNCTGACGCCAAACAATTTCGTTCCAAAGTCCCCACCGCTGCCAAGCGACTGATACCACTCAACGCCATGAGCCAGAATGCCAGGAAGGTTACAGAGCGTTTCGACATTGTTAACGATAGTGGGTTTGCCCCAAAGGCCACTGACCTGAGGAAAAGGCGGTTTCGCGCGAGGATTAGCGCGCTTACCTTCAAGCGCATTAAGCAGAGCGGTCTCTTCGCCACAGATGTAGCGACCCGCGCTAGTGTGAAGCACTATATCGAAATCGAATCCTGTGCCAAATATGTCGCGTCCTAAATGGCCCGATTCGCGTGCCTCAGCAATCGCCTTAGCAAGGCTACGCTCTGCATCAAAGTATTCTCCACGTAAGAAAATAAACGCACGACTCGCTTGAATCGTGTAGGCCGCGATGATCATCCCTTCGATCAATAAATGGGGATCGCCTTCCATTAACATCCGGTCTTTAAAAGTGCCTGGCTCCATTTCATCGGCGTTAACTACCAGATAGCGCTGAATAGTTGCATCATCGCTTTTCGGCACGAAACTCCATTTAAGACCTGTAGGAAAGCCTGCTCCACCTCGCCCCTTTAGCCCAGAGTTCTTTACCCGCTCGAGTACGTCGCTTGGTTCCAACCCGTTAGCAATTGCGCGCGCGCCAGCATAGCCGCCTGCTGCCTCGTAATCCGTGAGGTTAAGCGCACCCCTAGCAAGGTCAATATTCTTAGTCAGCGGGCGATCGGTCATTTGTCACCTCGCACATTTTTAAGCGGTAAAACCGAAGCGATTGTGTCAACAGAGAGGTGACGATGCATCGCTTCACCAACCATCATCACGGGTGCTTTATCGCAGTCGCCCAAACACGGGACTGGAATTAGCGTGTATTCTCCATCGGTAGTTGTTTCACCATAGTCGATACCAAGATGCGCACTTAGCTGCGCTTTGACCTTGTCGCAGCCCATAATCCAGCAGCTTACGCTATCGCAAAAAAGGATAACCTTCTCACCTACTGGCCGCCGATAAATCAAATTAAAGAATGTCGCCACGCCCTCAAGCTCACTCACCGGCACTGATAAGTAATCGGCTATGGCGAGCATACTCTCGTCAGATACCCAACCTTGATGCCGTTGCACAATCTTTAACGCTTCGAGTCCAACAGCCTGCTTAGTCGGATAGAGAGTTAATTCGTGTTCGATTTCAGCGATCTCTTCAGCCGATAAGTCGCGTGCGCGTGGACGCGGGTTCGGACTTGAGCTAGCTATAACGTGTTGCTGCATCGGTGCGTCTCTCTATACTCGAGTGAAAAACATCATCTATCTACATCCGCCATGACAAAATCGATACTGGCTATAATGGCGATCAAATCGGACACCATAAAGCCGCGGGAAATTGCCGGAATCATCTGCAGGTGCGCAAAAGACGGGGTGCGGATCCGCGTGCGATAAGAGGCCGTATTGCCATCGCTAATTAAGTAGTAAGAGTTGATACCTTTGGTGGCTTCAATCGACATAGACACTTCGTTGGGCGGAATCACTGGCCCCCAACTCACACTCAAAAAGTGATTGATGAGCGTCTCGATATCTTGCATCGATTTTTCTTTGCGCGGAGGTGTCGTTAATGGATGCGAAGACTTATAGTCTCCTGAAGGCATATTGTCGGCGCACTGCTTAATAATTCGAAGGCTCTGCCGCATCTCTTCCACACGCACTGCGCAACGGTCGTAGCAATCTCCGTTAGCCGCGATCGGAATATCAAACTCGAAATTCTCGTAGCCGCTATAGGGCCGCTGTTTACGCATATCCCATTCATAGCCTGTCGCTCGTAGACCAGCACCAGTTACGCCCCAGTCAAACGCGTCTTGGGTGGTATAGGCGCCAACGCCCTGTGTACGGCGTTTAAGAATGCCGTTGTTGAGCACCATGCTGTCGTACTCATCGAGTCGCGCAGGCATAAAATCGAGCAACTCTCGAATCCGCACTTCCCAGCCTTGCGGGAGATCTTGCGCGACGCCGCCAATGCGGAACCAACCCGGATGCATCCTCGCGCCGCAAATCGACTCAATGATATTGAAAATCCTTTCTCGCTCTACAAACATATANAAGATAGGCGAGAGTTGGCCCACGTCCTGAGCAAACGTGCCATAGAATAGAAGATGGCTACAAATTCGAAACATTTCGGACAGCATGACGCGAATAACTTTGACCCGTTCGGGCACCTCTATCCCAGCCATTTTCTCAACTGCCATAACGTAAGGCAGATTGTTCATTACCCCACCCAGGTAATCTATTCGATCGGTGTAGGGNATAAAGGTGTGCCACGACTGCCTCTCGCCCATCTTTTCTGCGCCGCGATGGTGATAGCCAATGTCGGGAACAGCGTCGACTAAGATTTCGCCGTCGAGTTGCACGGCTATACGAAACGCACCATGAACACTTGGGTGATTTGGACCAAGATTTAGAAACATAAATTCCGAATCTTCGGACGCGCGTTTCATTCCCCATTCTTCGGGCTTAAATTTTAACGCCTCTTGCTCAATATCAGTTTGGGCATCATCAAGGGTAAAGGGTTCCATCTCTGTTGCCCGNGCAGGATGCTCTTTGCGCAACGCATGCCCTTCCCANGTTGGTGGCAAAACCAGTCTGTAGAGGTTGGGGTGACCGTCGAATCGAATGCCAAACATGTCCCACACTTCGCGCTCATACCAATTGGCATTGGGCCAAAGGAACGTCGCTGTNGGAAGATGCAGGTCATCGTCGAACAAGGGGACTTTGANCCGAAGATCAGCATTTCCGCTGAATGACATGAGGTGATAGACNACGGTAAATTCGCTCGCAGGCTGACCCGCACGATTAACNCGCACGCGCTCATCTATCGCNGTGAGATCGAGTAGCATCTCGAACCGTTGCCCCGCAAAGGTCTGCTCNCGCACGAGGGTTAGAGCCTGCTGAATGCTTTCTCGGGCAAACCAGAGCGTTGGAATTTCGTCGCAAGTAAGTTGTTCATGCAAGATGCGATCGCCGAAAACAGCACGNAGATGCTCTACAGCCGCTAGTCCCACCGGCGCGTTTAAATTCTCTGTGACGGATACTGTTGAGGGGACTCGCATCGTTTNTCTAGACCTCGTCCGGTGATCTGAGTTCGGTCGCTGCGATTCTTTCGGGGCCTCTGATAACACGTTGTACTTCGTTTTCTTCTCGCTGAATAATCCCCTGCTCATTGATCACCCAACTCAGCGGACGCCGCTGATTACCAATCGATTCTTGCAATAAGAGCAGGCCTTGCAGAAGTGCTTCAGGCCGCGGCGGGCAGCCGGAAACNTAGACGTCGACGGGCAGAAATTTATCGACACCTTGGACAACCGAATAGATATCGTACATGCCNCCGGAGTTCGCGCAGGANCCCATGGAGATAACCCATTTGGGNTCGAGCAACTGATCGTAAAGCTGCTTCACAACCGGCGCCATTTTTCGGAATACCGTGCCTGCGATCACGATCATATCGGCTTGGCGAGGAGTTCCGCGTATCACCTCTGCACCAAATCTCGCGAGATCGTGCCTACTGGTAAACGCGGTGGCCATTTCGACATAACAGCAAGAAAGACCAAAATTAAACGGCCATATCGAATTTTTGCGTCCCCAAGCAACCATGTCTTCAAGTTTTACCATCATTACATTGCGGCGAATAAATTCGTCCATCTCACTGCCGCCGCGCTGCGGTGCAGCCGCCGTCTCAGCTGACTCTAGGCTCCAATTCATAATTTAAACTCCTTCCGATTAGTGACGCCGCCAGGTCCAACCATCGTTCGCAACTCGCGCTTCTGAATCTGTGTGCGCCAGTCGAGCGCGCCTACCCGAGCCAGATACAGTAGCGCGATCAAAAGGACGGAGATGAAAATTGCGATCTCAATAAANCCAGCCCACCCAGCTTCACGGACTACGAGGGCCCACGAAAATAGGAAAACNACTTCGAGATCGAAAATGATGAAGAGAATAGCGGGGAGGTAAAAGTGAATCGTGGTGTGAAACTGAGCGCTACCAACTGAGACGATGCCAGACTCGAACGGTAGNTTTTTAGAGTGCGCATTTTTGCGTTGACCNAGAACAAATGACAACCCGAGCATCGTTCCGACAACAGCGACAACAGCAAATCCGTAGATTAAAAANGCTCGCAGGTCGTTATTAACACCTACATCGACTGCAGATTCGATCATCGCACCCCCTCGATTTAAGACTATTTCAACTCACTCTCACTTTCGAACACTCAGCTATCAGCCTACTACTTGGCCTTAATTTAGACTGCGAGTGTCACTAGTTAAGCGCTCTCGCGAACATAAATTCAAAAAAGAGAGGAGTTGAAGTCAACACGCTCTTTAATGAGTGGCCATAAAACAGAGCACTGGTGTGGGAAAAACTGGAGAGACGAAACAGAGAGTGTGCAAAATGCGTCTGCACTTTGCGATCGAGGGGTATATAACTACAGAAAAACTACCCATCGAATCGTTANNACTCATCTCGGGGAGCCCTTTGAGCTGAACACTACGAATGCGCGAACATTCGAAATCAAGTGGAATCAGTTAAAGAAATCGGCTCTTTCTATCGTCTTCACTGTTTTTTGGTAATAGCCGCAAGGCACCATACCAAAACTCAGTTGATCTACCGTCTTTCTTGACCTATCTAGCACTTCTATTTTGCGTGTACTGCTTAATCGACTAGCTATTTAATATCTGTAAAAAAGTTAACATGGAGCGCCTGCCTCACGCAAGTAATTGTGAGCCAGTTCTCATTCAAGCAAGCGGACTATCGCTCTGCTTGAATTTGCTTCCAATTCTCGTAGTACTCCAAGCTGACTTTATGATTGAGGTCTGCAAACTCCTCGGCCTTTTGCTGAAGGTTTGCTTTCATGACATCGCCGACCGAGATGAGACCGATGAATTCTCCCCCGTCTTCGATCAATAAGTGGCGAATACGCTTGCCAAGAAATTTATCGTATAACTGATAGACGACTTCGTCTGCGTTAGCAGAAATGAGGTTTTCTGAAATCTTGTCTTTGAGGAGCGCTGTGCGGGCATCGAAACCTTCTTCTAGCGCGCGAAACATCAGGTCTCTTTCGGTCCAAATGCCCTTAATTTTTTCACCATCAACAACGACGATTGAACCTACCCTATGCTGCGTCATAATCGTGAGTGCTTGATGCACTGTGGCATCGAAGGCAACCGTAACCATGTGGCCGCCCTTATCGTTAAGTATATCTCTCGCTGTTCGCATCATAATTATTATCCCCCGGACCTTTTTAGCTCACCGATCTCTCTAGGTAAAAGCAGTATGGCGCTGTGCCAATACACAGTGCTACACGCTCGTATTATTGTCGACGCTCGGGCAATGCTCTGTAAGGTTCAGATGACAGCGCCCAAGGTTTGAAATTAACCTTGTAGCGCCATCTTGGCAAGAGCCATTTTTGAGTAAAGCTAGAAGACTCGATTNAGGCCATCGAGCGCAGCGGTGCGGTAGGCTTCGGCCATGGTGGGATAGTTGAACGTTGTGTCTATGAAGTATTTCATTGAATTGGCAGGTGCAGGCTGTCGCATTATCGCCTGTCCGATATGCACGATCTCAGACGCTTGGTCTCCAAAGCAATGAATACCTAGCAGCTCAAGGGTCTCAAAATGGAAGATCAGCTTAAGCATGCCCACCTCTTCCCCAGTGATTTGCGCTCTCGCTGTGTTCTTGAAAAANGCTTTACCCACCTCGTAGGGAATGCGGGCAGCGGANAGCTCAGCCTCCGTAGCTCCAAGCGTCGAAATCTCCGGAATCGTGTAGATACCCGTGGCGACCTCATCCACGTGAGTGCATTCCTCTGGGGCGACAATGGCATTGCTTGCCGCTCTCCCCTGGTCATAAGCGGCGCCCGCTAAGGCCGGCCAACCGATAACATCACCAGCGGCGTAGATGTTGTCCGCTTCGGTTTTATAGGCGCGGTCGACAGCGATTTGCCCGCGGCTGTTAGCCTCGACGCCAACATTTTCCAGCCCTAAACCATCGGTATTGCCGGCCCTGCCGTTCGCCCAGAGAACAATGTCGCTTTTGATTTTTTTGCCCGACTTCAAATACGTGACAATAAAGTCATCGTGGTATTCGATTTCCTCATATTCTTCGTTATGGCGACTACGCACACCGAGGTCTCGAAGGTGATAGCTTAGCGCACCCGATATTTCGTTATCGAGGAAGCTCAACAGCGATGCCGCGGGATTTATCAGCTCAACTTTGGCACCGAGACCGCCGAATATGGACGCATACTCACAGCCAATAACGCCGGCGCCTATGATGGTCACCTTACGCGGGGAAAAGTCTAGCGACAGTATCGTATCGCTATCGAATATACGCGGGTGATCGAAATCTACATCTGGCGGGTGATAAGGACGNGAGCCCGTAGCGATAATAAAGTAATCAGCAGTCANTTTGGTNCGTTTGCCTGCCAGTTTTANTGTGTTCTTGTCGATGAACGTGCCGCGGCCTGCGATCACAGGAATATGATTGCGATCATAAAAATCAGTCCGCATGGATACCTGTTCCGACACAGCGCGCTGCGCTTGCTTCAGTATTTGCTGGAAGCTCAACTTTTTCGCTTCGCCAACGTCTCTGAACATTGGATTCGCATTGAACTGCATCACCTGATTTACCGCGTGCCTTAATGCCTTGGAAGGAATAGTTGCCCAATGCGTGCAATTGCCGCCGACATGCTTGAGATCGTTGATTACGGCAACTGAGTGGCCTTTCTTCTTTGCATTCATCGCCGCCGCCTCACCCGCGGGGCCAGCGCCAATAACAATTATGTCGTAATGGTTCTTACCTTTCATTCTATTGCCTATTTATCGCC
>JGI26084J50262_1001067_pt1 | contig 15585 bp, 14 predicted proteins | sample SaaInl6LU_22_DNA_FD_50262 | JGI IMG/M metagenome (IMG submission 50262) | reverse complement strand
GAAAACAATAAAACCTATTATTGGAAGATCATCGCTATAGATGCAAACGGAAACCAATCCAGTTCGGGGGTCTATGCCTTTAGAACGAATTAGAAATTTATTTATAACATCCAAAAAATTTCAGGTTAAAAACAATTCAAGCGAATCTTTGGTTGAGACAACCATATCCTAATAAATTGAATTTCGACAGAGATACAAAAGAAAAACCCTCCGCTTGGGAGGGTTTTGATATTATTCTACTTTAGGTTCAGGAAATTTAGAGGTATCATAAAATCCCCACTCAAAATTTACTTTATTTCCACTCATAGCAAAAGATAAGTTTACTGGAATTTTNATTTCTTCATCAGAGTTATATCCTTTAGAAGTAAACTCAATCCAAACATGTCCAAATTGATTCCCATTTTCTTGTGTAATTATTTCATATATACCATCATTTACACTCAAACTAGCAAATAGATTTTCTCTATTCCAAATATGCTGGGTTAACATTTCGTCTATGCTAATTGATGCATCTTCATTATCCCACCAACCATTATGAACAACATTTGCATCTTCAGTAAAATGAGACCTATAAGTATCCCAATCTCCTGCTGTAAACGAGGTAATTAGATTTTTTAAAGAATTTATTTGATCTCCTTCATTAGTTACACTTGATTTATTTATTTGGTTATTGCATGAAATAAAGAGGATCATTAAAGAAAATAGTTGAAGTAATTTTTTCATTTTAATTGATTTATGATTAATAATACATCTAAGATATAGAGAATGGATTACATATCAAATCCCATCCCCATGTTCCAATTGAAAACCGTTTCCTAAAACCCATANCCCTATTCTTGGATTAGGAGTGCCTGAGAAGTTTTAGCTTTAAATAATCATGAAACACGATGATTTGTTGCCAATATGTTGCCATTTGAAAATAAAAAAATCCGCAACGACATGTAAAACAATATGTTACGGATTCTTAAAGTACTCGAGGCGGGACTTGAACCCGCACGCCCAAAAGAGCACAGGATTTTAAGTCCGGCGTGTCTACCAATTCCACCACTCGAGCAAGCGACAGAGCGAAAGACGGGATTTGAACCCGCGACCCTCACCTTGGCAAGGTGATGCTCTACCCCTGAGCTACTTTCGCATTGTGGATTGCAAATGTAAAATAATTTTAATTCTTTCTAAATTAATGTGGGAATTTTTAATAAAAAAAATAGTCTGTGTTTTAAAGAATGATTCAGACTGTAATTTCAAGCTATTTTTAAGATAAGCGTCGTTTGATTTGATTAAGTTGCATCAAAGCTTCTACGGGTGTAAGCGTGTCAATGTNCAGGCTCTTAATTTCATCGCGCAATGCTTCTAATAAAGGATCGTCTAAATTGAAAAAACTAAGCTGTAAATTCTCTTCTGAGTCTTTCTCCGCCTTTTCCGATTTTTTCAGCCCATGGGATGCTTCCAAAACTTTCAATTTGTCCTGAGCAGAGCGAAGAACATGCTGGGGCATCCCAGCCATTTTAGCCACATGAATTCCAAAACTATGGGCACTCCCCCCTGGGATTAGCTTGCGTAAAAACAATACACTATCCTTAGCCTCCTTAATGGACACATTAAAGTTTTTAATGCGGCTATACCGTTGTGTCATTTCATTTAACTCATGGTAATGGGTTGCAAAAAGAACTTTGGGTCGAAAGGGATGTTCATGTAAATATTCAGCAATTGCCCAAGCAATAGAAATGCCATCATAGGTACTGGTACCTCTTCCAATCTCATCCAAAAGTACCAAACTGCGGTCCGATATATTATTCAAAATGGATGCTGTTTCATTCATTTCTACCATAAAGGTGGAGGCGCCCATTGAGATGTTATCACTAGCTCCTACTCTTGTAAAGATTTTATCTACAACCCCCAGAGTAGCTTGGGTGGCAGGAACATAACTTCCTAGTTGAGCGAGTAAAGAAATTAAAGCCGTCTGCCTTAAAATCGCTGATTTCCCAGACATATTGGGTCCNGTAATCATCATAATTTGTTGGGTCTCTCTATCCAATTCCAAATCATTAGCAATATAAGGGGTTCCCAATGGTAGCTGTTGCTCAATAACGGGATGACGCGCACCTCTTAACTCCAATTCCGTTCCTTGAGTGAGGGTAGGTCGACAATAATTATTTTTCAAAGCTGTTTTAGCAAAACAACTCAAAACATCCCATTGCGCTACGGCATTTGCATTTTGCTTTAACACCTCTAAATCCTTTTGCAAGTGTTGAATCAATTCGGCATATAGCTGTTGCTCCAATGCCATAATACGATCACCTGCTTGAAGGATTTCTGTTTCAAACGTTTTGAGTTCTTCTGTAATGTATCGCTCAGCATTGACCAAAGTTTGTTTACGAATCCAGTCCTCAGGAACTTTATCTTTATGTGTATTTCGCACCTCTATATAATAGCCAAACACATTGTTGAATGCTATTTTCAATGAAGGTATTTGAGAACGCTCTGTTTCTCTTTCCAACATGGCGTCCAAATGAGATTGTGACTGATCTCTTAGCCCTCTCAAAGCATCCAAATCCGAAGAAAATCCTTCGGCGATTACCTTCCCTTTAGAAACTAAAACAGGGGCTTCTGGATGAATGGTTTGTTGTATTAAAGAAATAATAGCCGCACAAGAGGAAATTGTTTTTAACTGCTCTTTGATTGTGAAGTTTGATCCTTTCTCAAGCTGTTTTTTTAAGCCTTCCACCTCACTCAAAGAATCTTGGAGTTGGTATAGGGCGCGTGGGCTAATTTTTTCAGTAGCGATTTTAGCCATTACTCGCTCGATATCGATAATATTGGATAAAGCTTGTTCTGTATATTGAGAAATTTCTTCTTGCTCAATAAAAGCCTCAACAATCTCATGTCGCGATTCTATTTGTTGCTGCTCTTTTAACGGAAAGGCTAACCACCTTCGCAATAATCGTCCACCCATGGCAGTTTGAGTATGATCTATGATAGAAATCAATGGAATGCCCTCAGGATGGGTCGATTGAAAGAGCTCTAAATTGCGTTGTGTAAATCGATCCAGCCATACAAAACCTTCTTGAGCAATGGGTAAAATACGGGTGATGTGTTGTAGTTTTCTATGTTGTGCTTGCGTGAGATAATGTAATACAGCGCCTGCAGCACTAATTCCAACCGTATACTTCTGAACTCCAAACCCTTCTAAAGAGTTTGTTTGAAAATGGGTTGTTAGTTTTTCCTGTGCCGTCCCCAATTCAAAAGCCCAATCTTCCATATAAAAACAATGGTATTGTAAACCGTACTGTTCTAAAAATAATTTCTTTTTGGGCTTAGGAACCAAAACTTCACTGGGCGCAAAACTTTGCAACAACTGCTCAATTTGTTCTTCCGTTCCCTCGGCTACCCAAAAATCTCCCGTTGAGATGTCCAAAAAGGAAACCCCCCATTTTTTATCAAAGGAGACGGCCGCCAAATAATTATGTTTCTTTTGATCCAAAACGTCGTCATGCAATGAAACTCCTGGAGTAATCAACTCGGTCACTCCTCGTTTGACAATTGTTTTAGTCATTTTAGGATCTTCTAACTGATCACAAATGGCCACCCTACAACCTGCTTTGACTAATTTTGGTAAATAGGTGTTTAACGAATGATGGGGAAATCCCGCCAATTCAATCTCGCTGGCACTGCCTGCACCTCTTTTAGTTAAAATAATTCCTAATATACCTGCAGCTTTAACTGCATCGGCACCAAAAGTTTCATAGAAGTCACCCACACGAAACAACAATAAGGCATCTGGATATTTTGCCTTAATCCGGTTGTACTGTTTCATTAAAGGAGTCTCTTTTGCTGCTTTAGCCAAAATGAATCGTTTTTACGAATGTATTTAAAAAAATATTGTTTCTTATAAAAACAAAGATGCAAATAGCAATAGAAATTTAAGAGGTTGTACTTTTGTTTTTTGTCAAAAGTTATGCGCAAATTAAAAAATGAAGAATTAATTCGGAAAACAATAGCTGATTTTAAGCAAGCTGATAAAACACCACTAATTCTAATTTTAGACAATATTAGAAGTCTCAACAATATTGGTTCTGTGTTTCGTACTGCCGATGCCTTTTTGATTGAAAAAATTTACCTCTGTGGAATTACGGCCACTCCCCCGCACAAGGACATACACAAAACAGCTTTGGGCGCAACAGAAAATGTGGCTTGGGAATATGCTGAAAATACCCTTGAAGTGGTTCAGAAACTTCATAAAGAAAACGTCTCGGTTTGGGCAATTGAACAGACGGAAAAAGCTATATTTCTAGATTCTTTTCAGCCTAAAAAAAACACCAGACATGCTTTTATTTTAGGAAATGAAGTTCGGGGAGTGTCACAAGAAGCGGTTGATGCCTGTGGACAAGCTCTTGAGATTCCACAATTTGGAACAAAACACTCATTGAACATTAGCGTAGCTACTGGAGTAGTGGTTTGGGACTATTTCACAAAAATGTAGTCTTGTAAATCGCTCTAAGAATTGATTGAAACGCAGCTTCATCCGATTCAAAATTCAAATCGTCTACAGCTATATTTACAACAGGAAAAGGTAAATCGGTTTGAATTAATTTTTCATATCCCTTCGCAATTTTCATCAAATAGTCTGCTTGGATTTCTTTTTCAAATGGACGTCCTCTTTTTTTAATTTGTTTTTGCAAATGAGGTACCTCAGCATGGAGATAAACCATAAGTGTTGGGTTAACTTGTTTCTTTATCGCTTTAGAAAATTCCTCTTGATAGATTATAAAATCATCCTTAGATAAATTTTGTGTAGCAAAGACAAGCGATTTATTTAAAAAATAATCGGAAACTACTTTCGTGGAATTGTGCTTCCAAAATTGTGNTGTTTGTGCTAACCTATCATTTAAAAAAAAGGTCTCAACAGCTAAAGCATATTTTTTAGGGTCTTTATAAAAAGAGGCTAAATAAGGGTTGTCAACAAAGGTTTCTAATAAAATTTCTGCTTTATATTGCGCTCCTAATTTTTTTGTTAAAGTAGATTTTCCAACCCCAATATTTCCCTCAACAACAATATAAGAGTAACTTTCAAAAAGAGGAGGCGACCAAAATGAAAAGGGAAAGGGATTACAAATAGCCTCATCTGAACTCGCTTGTTTTAATTCACTAATGGTTTTTCTAAAAACAGGATGNATCCATCCTCCGGCAATTTCTTCCAAAGGATGCAGTACAAAATTACGCAATTCCAATCTTGGGTGTGGAAGTGTTAATCTATCCGAAATTAACTCAACCTCTTCATAACAAAGCAAATCCAAATCGATAGTTCTGGCAGTATACCCATCTGAAATCGATCTTGAACGTCCAAGTAGTTGCTCCACATTCAACAATACTTCCATTAATTGAAGAGGAGATAACTCCGTTTGTAATTGAGCACAAGCATTATAAAAAGGAGTACTTTCAAAACCCCAAGGGGGTGTTTCGTAGATTCTTGAGAGCNATGAGATTTTAATCCCAAAAGATTCCAAAAAGCACAAGGCTTTAACCAAATANATTAATCGGTCTCCTTGATTACTTCCCAATGAAATATAAATTTGCTTCTTTTTGGTCATGTCATGATCTCTGGTGCAAAGCTACAAAACCCTATATTTGCAGTACCAAAAGTTTCAACATGAATTTTCTAAAAAGTTTTTTTGCATCTATACTAGGAACTCTCACTGCCTTAGGACTTTTTTTTGTAATCGTACTTCTTTTTATTTCTGGGATTGCCAGCATAATGTCAGCTCCATCAGGAGGTAACTCTATAAAACAAAATAGTGTTCTTGCGCTTGATTTAAATCTTCCCATAGTAGATCGTGCTCCAAGTTTTGATGAACTTCAAATTTTACTTGGTTTAGAAGATAAAGTCTTAGGGCTTCCAGATATCATTTCGGCAATTGACAAAGCAAGTGAGAATCAAAATATTAAAGGTATTCGTTTACGTGCTGATTTTATTTCTGCAGGGTGGGCACAAACAAGAAGTATCAGGAATGCATTATCTCGCTTTAAAGAAAGTGGAAAATTCATTTATGCTTACGCTGATGTTTTTACCCAAAAAGGATACTATTTGGCTTCCATTTCTGACTCCATCTACCTTAACCCTGTTGGTATTTTAGAATTTAAAGGGTTAGCCTCTGAGGTTTTATATTACAAAGATTTTCAAGATGAATATGGTGTTAAAATGGAAGTTATTCGTCACGGAAAATACAAAAGTGCAGTAGAACCCTATTTAGAAAATGAAATGAGTTCTGATAACCGATATCAAATCAAAACTTTATTGGATGATATTTGGGAAACCATCCGTGAGGAAATCGCTCAGGAACGAAACTTAGATCCTAAAATTCTCGATAAAATAATTAACAACCAAAGNATAACAATTCCTGAAGATGGAGTACAAGAGCACCTTATTGATGCTCTTGTATATGAAGATGATTTTGACGAAAAAATCAAAATGCAACTTGAAATTTCTACTGATGAAGATCTTAATAGAGTATCAGTAGTAGATGTAAATAATGCTTCCTCGACTTNTGACAGTTCTTTAAAAGACCGAATTGCTATTGTTTTTGCTAGAGGACCCATTATGTATGGAGAAGGTACANAAAACATGATCGCACAAGGAGTTTTTGTAGAAACACTTAAAGAATTAGCTGAAGATGATTGGATTAAAGCAGTAGTTATTAGAGTGGAATCTCCGGGTGGAAATGCACTAACCTCCGACCTCCTTTGGAGAGCTATTGAAAAACTAAAAACAAAAAAACCAGTACTTGTCTCAATGGGAAATGTTGCTGCCTCAGGAGGGTATTACATTGCAGCAGGTGCAGATCAAATTTTTGCTGATCCACTAACTATTACAGGATCTATTGGTGTTTTTGCTTCACTCCCAAATATTTATGGAATGACAGAAAAAATAGGTATTCATGCCGAAACTGTTGAGACACATCAGAATGCTTTAGGCTATAGTTTTTTTCAGCCATTANCTGAATCTTTCAAAATAAGAACTATTAAGAGTATTGAAAATACCTACAACACTTTCAAACAACGTGTGATCAAAGGGCGTGGACTAACATCAGAAACAGTAGAAGCCCTCGCACAAGGACGCGTGTGGAGTGGNAAACAAGCATTGAGCGTAGGTCTTGTTGATCATTTAGGTGGCTTACAAGATGCAATTGAGGCAGCAGCAGAGGTAGCTAACATAGAAAATTACAATACTATTGANTACCCCAAATTTGAAGAAGATTTAGAAAGTATTCTCTCTGGGGCGATACCTTCACCACTATCCAAAGCTACCTGGATGCATTGGGTGCCTGAAAACCTAAGACGACAACTCGAATATACGGATCCAAAAAACCCCTTACTCTCCATTCAAATGCTTATCCCTTTTGACTTAAGTATTGAATAAAATGACAGTAAAAAAACAAGAGTTAGCAAAAAAAATATACCTCTACTTAGCAGGATTATTTATCACTTCATTGGTGGTCTCCAATTTAATTTTTCAAAAGTTTTTCTATTGGCGCCCCTTTGATATTTCATTTTTTGGAAATCAACTATTTGAGCTTTCTGTTGGAATACTTCCTTATCCTATTACATTTTTAATTACTGATCTAATCTCAGAAATCTATGGGAAAAAGAAAGCAAATGAAGTAGTTGTAGCAGGGATTTTTGCTTCCTTCTTTTCAATGGGGATACTTTTGATCGCAAATTGGGTTCCTGCATTAGACAACTCACCGGTTGACAATGTTACTTTTAACCAAGTATTTGCACTTTCACCCATTGCTGTTTTTGCCTCTATGATTGCTTATCTATTGGCTCAATTAGTGGATATTCGAATTTATCATTTTTGGAAAAATTTGACCCAAGGGAGAATGCTATGGTTACGTAATAATTTTTCCACTTTCAGCTCTCAATTAATTGATACTTTATTGGTAATTGGCCTGCTCAGTATTTTTGGAATTTTGGATTGGAGCTTATTTTGGGGCTTAGTCCTTTCTGGGTTTCTCTTTAAGATACTTGTNGCTTTATTTGACACTCCTTTTTTATATCTTTTTGTAGGTCTATTTAGAAAAAATTTCAATCTCAAACCCAATGAGGAAATAAAAATTTGAGTTTTATGCAAGAACAAACGGAAGGAATACGATTAAATAAATACCTAAGTGAAATTGGACATTGTTCCAGAAGAGCTGCGGATAGGCTAATTGAAGAAGGTCGTGTTCAAATCAACGGTGTTCNGGTAATCATGGGGCAAAAAGTAACNCCCCTAGATCGCATAGAGGTAGACGGAGTATTAGTTGAAGATCTCCAAGAACGAAATGTGTACATTGCCTTCAATAAGCCCATAGGAATTGTCTGTACCACAGACACTCGAGTCGAGAAAGATAACATTATTGATTATATAAATTATCCTACAAGAATCTTTCCTATTGGACGCTTAGACAAGCCTAGTGAGGGCCTCATCCTTTTGACTAATGATGGAGATATTGTCAATAAAATCTTAAGGGCACGAAACAATCACGAAAAGGAATATATCGTTACCGTAAACAAGCCCGTAACTACAGAATTTGTCGAGAAAATGGCAAATGGAATTCCTATTTTAGATACAATTACACGCAAGTGTGTTGTAGAACAAATTCATAAAAATCAATTTCGAATCATCCTAACCCAAGGCTTAAACCGTCAAATTCGAAGAATGTGTGAATACCTTGATTATAGAGTGGTAAAGTTGAAGCGTATCCGCATCATGAATATTGAACTCAATGTAGGGGTAGGGAAATACCGAGATTTAACAAAAAAAGAAATGGTTGAATTGCAAAATCTAATTGCTGATTCTGATAAACATATATCTTAGTTGTGTGCAAATAGAAAAAACATTGAGACCAAATTTAAAATGAGCGGAATAGAAAATTATTCAGGCTTTATTATTGATTAACCGAAATTGATAACGCAGAAAGCCAGCACATAACACCTTATAAAATTAATTGTTAGTTGTAGCCCATTTACGAAAAACCCAGCGGATTTTCTATTCGGTTTTTATTTGCTAATCTAGCGCCTAAATCATGCAACTAATCTTATTATACAAACATATTAATCGATATTCTGACACGCTCCCCTTCGTTGGAGCGAATATTGAAAACTGTTTGATCTTCAAATAACAAATACTGTCCTTTAATNCCCATTAATTTCCCCTCAAACAAAGGAGTTTTAGTAAGATTTAGACTGTTCACCTTTTCCGGATACTGTAATACTGGAAAATGGAGTTTCTCCACTGAAAAATCTTGCTTATTGATAAATTGCTTCAGTTCATTAGGTAAATAATCAAGTGCTCTATTGCGCTCTTCCTCCCAATTTATTGGTTCTGCCTGGTGCTGTAACATTTTACGCCAATTAGTTTTATCAGAAAAATGATCTTTCAAAGCAACTTCACCTATTCCTGCCAAATAGCGATTGGGTACTTCAATTAATACAGAGGCCTCATGAGCTCCTTGATCAATCCAACGAGTGAGAAATTGACTTTTCCGAGTAACACCTACTTTCAAATGACTACTTAAAGCCAAATAAATGATATGTGGCTGCAATTGCATTCTTTGTTCGTATTCCAAATTACGATCAGCTTCACCCAGATGTGCTTTACTTAATTCAGGACGCATGATCCAATCTCCAGTAGCGGGACTATCAAAAAAACAGGATTTACAGAAACCCTGTCTAAAAATTGGTAGTAGCTGACTGCAATTTAAACATTGTGAACCAATATGTTGAATCTGTATTGTTCTTCCCAAACACTGATTGAGATGCAGAAAGCCTCCTTCCGTATTTAAAAAATAATTGATTGGATTTGTGCTTTCTGTCTGCATTTTTTTTAACGTACCCTCAAACATTTGCCTTAGAAGAATTAATTATTTTTATCTTCGAAAGGTAATAATATTTTTATGCCCATACCCCTCTTTAACTCAATTGCTTCCTGGATTCTAAAAAAACGCATCCATCAAATAGAACTCTTCATAAAATATCCACATGAAGTACAGGAGGAATTATTACACAATCTTTTGAGCAAAGCACACCAAACAGAAACAGGAATGCGTCATGGTTTCGATTCCATCAGAAATTATACTGATTTTAAAAATCAAGTGCCCTTAAGTACTTATGAATCCATTGAACACCAGATTGAAAGGTGTCGAAAAGGGACACAAAATATTTTTTGGCCAACACCGATCAAGTGGTTTGCTAAATCAAGCGGCACCACTAATTCAAAAAGTAAATATATCCCGGTAAGTGTTGAAGCTCTTGAGGATTGTCATTATAAAGCAGGAAAGGATATGCTCTCTTTATATTTAAATAACAATGAAGATTCTCAGTTGTTATCAGGAAAATGTTTACGCCTTGGGGGAAGTAGTGAATTGTATAATAATAACAATAGTTACTTTGGTGACCTTTCAGCGATTATCATTCAAAATTTACCTTTTTGGGCTGAATTGAGCAGTACACCAAGTAATAAAACTTCTTTAATGCCTGAATGGGAAACCAAAATGAAAGCTATTGTAGCTGAATCAATTCCTGAAAAGGTTACAAGTCTTGCGGGTGTCCCTTCATGGATGATGGTTTTATTGCAAAATGTATTAGAAGAAACAGAACAAAAAAACATTCCAGCTATTTGGCCAGATGTCGAAGTCTATTTTCATGGTGGAGTCAGCTTTAAGCCATATCGTGAACTATATAAAAAGCTAATTCCTAAAGCTGATTTTCAGTTTTATGAAATCTATAATGCCTCTGAAGGATTTTTTGGTATTCAAGATAGAAATGATTCCGATGAACTTCTACTAATGCTTGACTACGGGATTTTTTATGAATTCATTCCTTTTGAACTAGGCATTCCTCCTGAAAGCAAAAATGCATTACCACTTTCCGGGGTTCAAATAGGCATAAATTACTCCCTAGTAATCACAACAAATGCCGGATTGTGGCGATATCAAATTGGAGATACCATTCGTTTTACTTGCCTCTCTCCTTATCGAATTCAAGTTACTGGTCGTACCAAACACCATATTAATGTGTTTGGCGAAGAGCTTATCATCGATAATGCAGAAAAAGCATTAGCGAAAGTAAGTGCCAAAACTCAGAGTATTATTTCCAACTATACAGCAGCTCCCATTTTTATGGAAGAAGGAAAGAAAGGAGCCCATGAATGGATCATAGAATTTGAAAAAGAACCCAAAGATCTTAAACTGTTTAGCGCCCTTTTGGACTCAGCAATTCAAAATGAAAATTCAGATTATGAGGCCAAGCGTTATAAAAATATNACCCTTCAAAATCTAACGCTCCATTCAGCAAGAAAAAATCTCTTTTATGATTGGCACAGTAAGAACAAAAAATTAGGTGGTCAAAATAAAGTTCCACGACTTTCAAATTCTAGAAAATTATTAGAAGAACTCCTAGAGATGAATCGTTAGGAAACGATCTTGAGTTTTGGTAGTTCTATTTTAGATAATTTAGACTCTGCATACTGCTTAGTCACCTTTAAGTTTTTCACATCAGTCTGTGGGAGCTCAAACATAGCGTCATTTAAAATAGCTTCACATAACGATCGTAATCCTCTAGCCCCTAACTTATACTGCAAAGCCTTATCAACTATATAATCCAGGGCTCCAGAAGTAAATTGCAACTCAATTTCATCCATTTCAAAAAGATGAATATATTGTTTTACCAATGCATTCTTTGGGGTCGTTAAAATTTCTCTTAACGTTGCTTTATCCAAAGGATTCATATAGGTTAAAACGGGCAGCCTACCGATAATCTCAGGGATTAAACCAAACGAACGAATATCCCGTGGGGTTATGTATTGTAGCATATTCTCTTTATCTACATTACGTTGTTCCTGTGCCGTCTTATATCCAATTGCCTGAAGGTTCAGGCGTTTGCTAATATGTGAGTTAATACCGTCGAAAGCCCCACCTGCAATGAAGAGAATGTTAGAGGTATCTACTTCTATAAATTTTTGATCGGGGTGTTTTCTTCCTCCTTTGGGTGGAACATTAACTACCGTTCCTTCCAAAAGTTTTAATAAAGCTTGTTGTACCCCTTCACCAGAAACATCCCTTGTAATGGAAGGATTGTCGCCTTTGCGAGCAATTTTATCAATTTCATCTATAAAAACTATCCCTTTTTGTGCACGATCAACATCATAATCTGCAGCTTGAAGTAAGCGCGATAAAATACTCTCAACATCTTCTCCTACATAACCTGCTTCGGTTAAAACAGTTGCATCAACAATTGCCAAAGGAACATTGAGTAATCGAGAGATAGTTTGTGCCAATAGTGTTTTGCCAGTTCCCGTTGGACCCACTATAAGTACATTACTTTTTTGAATTTCAACAGGATCATTTTCTTTTTTTGAAGCCGTTTGAACCAATCGCTTGTAATGATTGTAAACCGCTACAGAAAGAACTCTTTTTGAGGATTCTTGCCCAATGACATAGGTGTCTAAAAAGGCTTTTATCTCTTTAGGTGGCTTTAATTCAATTTGTACTTGCTCTGAGGTTGTATCTGAACTTTCCTCCTGAACTATCCCATGAGCTTGAACAATACAACGATCACAAATATGAGCATCTAAGCCTGCAATAAGCAATTGTGTTTCTGGCTTGGGCCTTCCACAAAACGAACAATTTAAATCAGGTTTACTCATCGCAATAGGGTATTATTTGGTAGAGTTTTGTAAAACTTCATCAACCATACCATAGGCTTTAGCTTCTTCAGCTTTCATCCAGTAATCACGATCACTATCGTGAGTTACTTTCTCCATTTTCTGTCCGGAATGTTTTGAAATGATTTGATACAATTCGTCTTTTAATTTTAAAATTTCTCTAGTTGTAATTTCAATATCTGACGCTTGACCTTGTGCCCCCCCCAGCGGTTGGTGGATCATAACCCTTGCGTGTGGCAATGCAGAACGTTTTCCTTCATGACCAGCACATAACAAAACGGCTCCCATTGAGGCTGCAATACCGGTACAAATTGTTGCTACATTAGGACTGATAAACTGCATGGTGTCATAAATACCTAGTCCTGCATAAACACTTCCTCCAGGAGAATTGATGTACATCTGAATATCACGATTGGCATCTGTACTTTGTAAAAACAATAATTGCGCCTGAATAATGTTAGCTACGTTATCATCTATGCCTGTTCCTAAAAACATAATACGATCCATCATTAATCTTGAAAAAACATCCATTTGAGCAACATTCATTTGACGCTCTTCAATGATATAAGGAGTCATACTACTGACAATATTGTCATAATACATCGAATTAATCCCGTGATGCTTAGTTGCAAATTTTTTAAATTCTTTTCCGTAGTCCATGTTTTTTATTTTTATTAAAAATAATGAAAATATTAAGCTTTGCCGTAAGCTTCTTTAATAAAGGCATCAAAACCAACTTTTTTGATTTTTAAGGGTGCATTTTCTTTAAAGAAAGTTAGCATTTTATTGCTCATTAATTGCTCTGAAATTCTTCGTGTTTCTTCCTGATTCGACAATATGTTAGAGACAATCCCATCAATTTGAGTTGGATCGGGTTGTTGACCATATTGCATCATTTGATTTTGAACCAATGTGGCTGTAAATTCTTTTAGTTCATCAAAAGTCATATCCAACTTATGTTCATCGATGATTTTTCCCTCGATAAGCTGATAGCGAATCCCTTTTTCTGATTTTTCAAATTCCTCAACTGCTGCTTCCGGAGTCAAAGGCTCTTTCCCTGCAGTTTGCATCCATCTTTTCAAGAAATCAGAAGGTAATTTGAATTTTGTTTTTTCTACTAAATATTCAGTAACGTCGTTAAGTAACTTTTGATCTGCTTGAGGTTCAAACTGTTTTTGAAGTCCTTCTTTGATTTTGGTTTTTAAATCCGCTTCGGAAGTTACGGTACCAGGTGCATATAATTTATCAAATAATTCTTGATTCAATTCAGCGGGGATTCTTTCGTTGATTTCCTTTATTTCAACGGTAAGTTCAGCAGTTTTTATTGTTTTAAGTTGCTCATCGTCTAAAGAAAGTAAACGTTTAGCAGTAGCATCATCGCTAAAAAGACCTTTACCTAAAACCATCAAGACAGATCCTGTAGTAACTTCTTTTAATTCTTTAATTACTTTTTTAGATTTAATATCTTCGAATGTAAAAGTGCTCATTTTTTCAAGTTCAATTTGTTCATTTCTAAATTGAGCTGTGATTTCATAACCCTTTTCAGGATTTTTCTGAGATACTATCTTTCCATATTGTTTTCTTACATAATCCATTTGCTCATTGAGCATTTTAGCATCTGGTTCAATTTCATAACGAACCACTTTCTTAAGAATATCTAATTTAACTTCAAATTTAGGAGCTAATCCTAATTCAAATTCAAAATNCATACTATCTGCAGACCAGTCTAGCTCTTGTTCAGGAGCTTTAGGTAGTGGATTACCAAGAAGATCTAATTTTTCTTCCTTAATGAAGGTATCTAACTGTTCCCGAAGAATTTTATTTACTTCATCTGCAGTAACTGCTTGCCCGTATTGCTTTTTTATCATGCCCATAGGAACATGACCCTTTCTGAATCCAGGGATATTTGCTGTCTTCCTGTAATTAATCAACACTGCATCCACTTTTTCTTGATAGTCAGTGCGGTCTAAGGTGATATTAATAGTTGCATTTAGGGCGTCTAAATCAGTTCTGCTGATGTTCATTTTTTGATAAAATTTTAGTGCGCAAAANTACACTTTTTTATTGCCTTCACCAACTTTTAAAATCGCTAACCATAGCTTTTAAGGTATAAAAAATAAAAGAATCCATAAAAACAAGGGCTCCTGTAAGAACAAAAATTTCACTTACCGAGTATCATAAAAGAAAAATAAATTATATTTGCATCCCGGAATTAATAATCAGAGGGTCGGGAATCCTCACAAATTAATATGTTATGCCAGTAAAAATAAGACTTCAAAGACACGGTAAAAAAGGAAAACCCTTCTATTGGGTAGTTGCCGCAGATGCACGATCAAAAAGAGATGGACGCTATCTAGAAAAGCTCGGAACATACAACCCAAATGCAGACCCTGCAATTGTTGATATCAACATCGATAATGCAGTTTCATGGTTAGAAAAAGGAGCACAACCAACAGATACAGCCCGAACACTTTTATCTTATAAAGGTGCGATGTTAAAATACCACTTAAACGGAGGCATTCGAAAAGGAGCGCTAACGCAAGAAGAAGCAGATAAGAAACTAGCTGCTTGGTTAGAAGAAAAAGACGCTAAAATTCAAGCTAAAAAAGACGGTTTGACTCAAGCTGAAGCAGACGCAAGAGCGAAACGCTTAGCAGATGAAAAAGCAGTAAGCGACAAACGATTAGCTGATGCAGCCGCTCAAGAGGCAGAGGCTCAAGCTGCTGAGGCCGCCGAAGCCGCAGCTGAAGAAGCACCTGCAACTGAATCCAGTGAAGCAANTGAAGAAGCACCTGCTGCTGAAGAAGCACCTGCTGCTGAAGCAAGCGAAGAAGCTTCAGAAGAAAAAGAGGGATAACAACCTTTCTTTTCAACGATGAAAA
>JGI26084J50262_1001060_pt1 | contig 15646 bp, 19 predicted proteins | sample SaaInl6LU_22_DNA_FD_50262 | JGI IMG/M metagenome (IMG submission 50262) | reverse complement strand
GCTTTGCTATATCTAACGAAGATACAAAGAACAATGCCTGAGTTTCTGCTGCAATGTCAAGGGACAATTCACACCTTATCCACACCGTGGATCATGGGGATATTGAATAGTACGCCCGATTCCTTTTATGCGGGAAGCCGCTTAAATGCACCCCGAGAGGCCGCTGAGCGGGCAAGAGCGATGCTGACCAGTGGCGCGCGCATCATTGATATTGGTGGGTATTCTNCACGTCCAGGTGCCGATCCNGTGACTNCCGAGCAGGAATGGAATAGATTAAAAGAGGTTATTCCCGCCGTCGCTGAGGTACTTAATGACTTCCCAGGAAGCTTTATTTCTGTCGATACCTTCCGAGCTGATATCGCTGACAAAGCATTGCTTGCTGGAGCACATTGGATCAATGACATCAGTGGCGGTAACCTCGACCCTGAAATATTCAACGTCGCTGCAACCCATCGCTGTCCGTACATTATCATGCACATGCAGGGTGATCCCAGTACGATGCAACTCAACCCCGCTTATTCGCACGTTACCCAAGACATAATTACTTTTTTCAGCGAGAAACTACCTCGCCTTCACGATATGGGCATCCACGACACTATAATTGATGTCGGATTTGGCTTTGGCAAAACCCTTGAACAGAACTATCAGCTGCTCCGAGAACTTCATGCCTTTCAACTTTTAGGACGTCCAATTCTCACTGGGATCAGTAGAAAAAGTATGATTTATAAAGCGCTCGGCAACAGCGCAGAGGAGAGTCTTAATGGGACCACAGCACTACATATGGCCGCCTTACTGGGCGGGTCTCAAATTCTAAGGGTACACGATGTGGCGGAAGCTGCGGAAACCATTAACTTGTTCAACCGCCTCATGCCCGATGGCTTGGAGCATTTATTACAACCATGGGAACGTTAAACTTTGGCATCCTCGATGCATTAGACATTATAATTGCAGCCTTTCTGCTGTATCAAGTCTACAGACTCTTAAAGGGCACCGCAGCCATTCGTATACTCATTGGTATGGTCGCTATATACCTGCTGTACAATCTCGTGCAACTGCTTCAAATGAATCTATTAAGCGAGATATTGGGTTCCTTCATGGGCGCCGGGTTAATCATATTGATTATCGTATTTCAGCAGGAGATTAGAAAGTTTCTGCTCGTCGTGGGCTCTGCCACCTTCAGCCGCCGTCGTGGACTCAAAAGCATGTTCACGCTAGGGAATAGCGAAACTAATGCCCTGGCTACGGAAGCTGTGGTTAGCGCGCTTAAAAACCTAGCCGCTACAAAAACAGGAGTGCTATTAGTCGTAGAACGCAAGGATCCTTTGGGTGCCTTCGCAGGAACCGGCCACAACCTAGGGGCGACAGTAAGTCGTATAGTTTTAGAAACAATTTTCTTCAAAAATGCGCCACTTCATGATGGCGCCACAATTATCACAGGAAATACGGTATCCGCTGCGGGTGCCATACTGCCCTTGAGTGAGAGCAATGAACTTCCTTCCCAATTTGGCTTGCGCCATCGTGCAGCTGCGGGAATATCAGAACGTACAGACGCCATGGCCCTCACCGTTAGTGAGGAAACTGGAAACATGCACATTTTCTACGATGGAACTTTTGAAAAGCTTACCGCAAACACGCTTGAAAAAAAGATTCAAGAAGTCCTTGCCGGTTAATTTCTTCCGCCGTCTTTAGTACCCAGCTCACCCAGCGTTCGAAACTACTGTTCCACACATCCAATGCCCAACAAGGAAGAAGTGGGCCAAACAACAATACGAGCAAGGCGGACCAAATGTATACTACGAATAGAGGGACAATCAAAAGGTTTCCTACGAGAAAATAAGGACTTGCCCCTCCAAAATGGTGCATGACTAATGGTAAGGTGGCCGTCCATGCCGACAGCGAGACCTGTACAGGAACTAAAACCTTAAACTTGCTTCCTACCAGCGATTCTCCTTGCCAAGATTGCAGGAATTCTGCTGCCGGCAATCCATTTAGACCAATCAATATCCCGCAAACCGCACTAAAACTCAATTGAAAGCCTACGCGTTGAACAACCTCTGGATCGTAGCACCACATCAACCAGGCCACAAGCAAAGGCCAATGCAAGGGTGCGATTCGCCAATTTTGTTGAAGTGCAATAGCTGCAAAACAGAAGGTCCCTACTGCACGAACCACAGAAGGCCCTGACCCTACCACCGCGGCATAAATGCATAGAAACGTCCCCATTAAAAGTACATAGAGCCCTCGCCACCTTCGAAGGCGAAACAACCCTTTCAATGGCCGTCCCAAAACCACCCAAAAACCCACATGAAATCCGCTTACGGCGAGCATATGAGATATTCCAAACGTTCGAAATCCTTCTTGAAAAAATACGATCCCCTAGTAATACACCATAGAGAAAACCGTGGAGCATTCCGGTGGCTGCCTGGTCAATACGGTTTTGCATAAAAGCGCGAAGACGCCCAGCCCAAGGCTCAATGAATGCAGCGATAGCCGGGCCGGGGTACCAATACCGCCATTCGCTAAAATAGTGGGCCCCCATAAGCACTACAGCCGTCCAAAGCAGTGCGCCGAAATCCGTCCGTAGTATGCGCCACGGGCCTAGTCCAAAAGCCACTAAAAAGACCACCCCCAGATCTAGGCGGTACATTGTTGTCAAGCTGGAGGCAATACATAAAACTGCTGTAGATCGAAATACCATCCTTTCAATATGCAGGATGGTAGTGCAGCTTTCCTAAAAATGTGGATAATTAAAGGTTTTGAACGGATTCAAAATCCAGGTCGTTGAAATAAAAATCCAGGATTTCCTTCCAATCAAAGCCTGCATCGCCCATGAGCATCGCGCCTTGTTGAGCCATGCCCACACCGTGACCAAATCCGAAGCCGTGTATTACGACACCGTCAGCGGTTGCCTCTGGAAGGACATAGGCGCTGCGCCATTTGAAGTCCCTACGAACGGTTTCCATTTTAAAGGTTTGTGCACCTAAAGTCCATGTTGTGCTTCGGGTATCGGGCAGCTGTTTGAAGAAGGTAGTCCAATCGGACACCGTCCAGGTAATGGAACGCGACCAATACTTCTGCCATTCCTCCCAAGTGTAGGTTTTTTCCCATTGTGCTTTGGACGCTTTTTTAGAGAACGGATCCAGCACTGAACGGCAATAGGGCAAAGCTTTCGACCATACCTGTTCCGGCAAGGCCGTATAGCCGCCTGAATTGCTGTGGTAAAACCCTAGGATAGGTGCACCGTTATACAGCGCAACAGTATCGCCTAAAGCTGCACAGGCGGTGGCTATGATCGTAGCATTTTTACTGTGCGGTACGCCTTTGAAAGCTTGAGAACTTTGATCGTCCTTAATGTGGTAGCCTTCAGTAATGTGCTTTTTCAGATTAGTGATAAGCCATGTTCTTGCGAGTACGGCTTGGGCCTTGTAATATGCCTGTGATACCGACGAAGAACCGCCTTCGGCTTCTACTACACCCGCGATATACGGCTCTAAAGGTGTGCGCACAATACTCTCAAGGTAGATGAGGTTAGGACGAAGTGTAAAGTCACCTAAATAAGGGCGTTCTGCGGTCCAATTCTTACCCCGCAACACCCGAACAATAAAAGTATCCTTTGTAGTAATTCGAATGGAATCACATCCTGCTCTATTGAGTCGTAAATCCCCGCGAAAAGTGTACAGCGGATGAACGTCGTCTGGACCGTAATCCATAGCGAATATGGAATCGGGCGTGTAGGCAGTAAGGGTATATGAACCTCCTTTGACTTTGATTTGCAAGCGACTGTATTCCTGATCCGCAAAAAGCAATACGCGCGGTGTGGTTTGCGCACCCAATTGAAGGGCACAAAAAAACGCTAGTATGAATGCGAAGCACCGTCCTTTCATGCCTCCGAAGATACCGCTAAAATATGTTCAGCGGCAGTAGCGGCAGGGTCCTTTTCCTCTAAAGCTTTACGCAGCTTTACGTAAGCAATGAATTGGTCAGAAGAATCCTCGATCAATACGCGTAAGCGTTGTAACAGCGAAGCTCCACCGGCAGCCTCTTGCAATAGTTCTGGTAAGGCACCTGCGTCCAAGATAAGATTCGGCAATGAGATGTAGTTCACTTTAACAAAGCGCTTTGCGATCGCAAGTGAGATGGGATTTGCGCGGTAGACAACAAGCTGCGGCACACCTAACAAAGCTACTTCCAGCGTGGCGGTACCACTGCATACCAAAGCGGCGCTGCATTGGCGCATGCCGTCTTTTAGTTCTCCGGTAAACAGTGTGGTGTTTTTTGGAAGCTCAATCTCCGGCCATACTGGCACAGCACTTTCTGGGCGAATCAAAACGAATGATCGTTCCTGCATGGATTTCGCAACTTTAATAAATTCCGGAAGTAATCTGGCAATTTCTTGCGAACGAGACCCCGGCAACAAAGCGATAGAACCTGTAGGCGAATAGGCATTGCTGCCCGCGTACTTCTGAGCCAGTGGGTTGCCCACGTACGTATAATGGATATCGCGCTCCGAATACCACCTTTTTTCAAACGGAAGAATACCTAATACGGCATCGCAATGTGCCTTTAATATTTGTGCCCGACCGGATTTCCATGCCCATACTTTAGGCGGGATGTAATAGACTACGCGAAGCCCTTGCGCTTTCGACCATTTTGCCATGCGCAAATTAAAACCGGGGTAATCTACCAATACCACAGTAGTGGCGCCGGAAGATAGAATCTGCGACTTTACAGCTGCAAAAGATTTGTAAATGCTGCGAGCCCGCACGACAACCTCAACAAAACCCATAAATGGCTTTTTTGTGACGTCTTTTAATAGCGTTACACCTGCTTCCTCGAGGAATTGGCCACCCCAACCCCATTGTTTTACTTCTGGATGGTGCGCTGTAATGTAACGCGCCACGGCGGCAGCTTGTACATCGCCTGAAGGCTCACCTGCAATCCAGAATAAAGACATTAGAGTATGAATTGAAAATAAATGACCGCAATAACACTTGGTACACATGAAGTTAAAATACCTCGTGCGACGCGATCACGTTCAAAGTTGAGTGCCGTAAAAAATAAAACCGCATTGATGATGGTGCCGAAGCTTATGGCACGCATGGTTACTAAGCGCCATGCGGGGTTCGTCACATCGCCCACTTCTTGAAGTACGGGATAAGCCTCCAAAGCAACAGCAATGGAGAATAATGGCGCGCCCAATCCAACTAACAGGCCCGCTATAAAATCAATTTTTCTATTTCTCAAAATTCCACTGGTTTAGGGTAGCTACAGCATGATGGGCCGTAAGATCGACAGTGATAGGAACGACACTGATGTAGCCGTCTTCAAGGGCAGCAATATCCGTATCGTCTCCATGATCATAATTTTCATATTTGCCGGTGAGCCAATAGTAAGGACGGCCAAAGGGGTCTATTCTAGAATCAAACTCCTCCACCCAGTTCCCTATAGCCTGACGACAAACTCTCATCCTTTGTAAGGCGCTTTATTGTTTTCAGGAATATTCACATTCAGACATACCCCGCTTGGCAGCCCGTTCTCCAAAGTAGCCTTAATTACTTTGCGCACATAGGGTTTCGCAGCCTCAAACGATGCCTCCCAAGAAAACTCACATAGGCTAAATCCGATGGCTTGTATGCGCTCTAAAGCACCTTCCACTGCGGCACTCATGGTCCCAGAGTAAATAACGTTCACGCTGGCATTCGAGCCGTGGTTAATCCCACTTAGGATTAAATCTGGACGGCGGGGCATGACCACGTTAATGGCCATTTTGACACAATCCGCAGGAGTACCGCTCACCTTGTATTCTTTTTGTGGCCCATCCGAAGGAACTTCTGTACAACGTAAACTTTGGTCCAAAGTAATGGCATGGCCTTTACCGCTCTGCGGTCCGTCCGGCGCAACCACGTATACATCGCCAAATTCATTGGCTATTTCTATCAATATTCGAATTCCAGGCGCAACGATACTGTCATCATTCGTTACAAGGATTAGTGGCTTTTTTGTCATACTATTGAAGTCTCTCTGCCAAATTTACGCACCAAAGCAGCAAGGCATAGAATTTGAACGTTTAGATTGCAAACAACTTTATAACACTACTATGTTTTTNTTAATCATTCTCTTCATCGGGGTTGGCTTCGCAGTTCAAGCCCGANTAAAATCAAAATTCAAGAAATACGCTAAAGAAGCGTTGAGTAACGGAATGAGTGGNGCTGAAATCGCNCANAANATGCTNGACGATCATGGCATTTACAATGTAAAGATTCAAAGTGTTCCCGGTAAATTAACAGACCATTACAATCCAATGGATAAAACGGTAAACCTTAGCCCTGANGTCTACAGTGGACGAAGCGTGAGTGCNGCTGCCGTCGCGGCGCACGAAGTAGGACACGCCGTGCAACATGCCACGGGTTACAAATGGTTAGATCTGCGCTCGCAATTGGTTCCTATCGCAAACCTGAGTGGTCGTATCATGAACATCGTGATNATTTCTATGATTTTTGGNATGAGCTTTCTGCANCTTTTTGGAATGAATACCATCATCTATGTGCTCATCGCTGCACAGGCGACCATTACTGTAGTCACGGTAATTACTTTACCCGTTGAGTATGACGCTTCGAATAGAGCTTTAGCCTGGCTGACCACATCTGGCACTATTACCCCTGTTGAGCATGAAAAGGCAGGTGATGCACTTAAATGGGCTGCACGCACTTATTTAGTCGCTGCATTGGCATCCATGACGCAGCTCGCCTACTACCTAAGTATGCTCGGGAGAGACTAAAAACGATAGCAAATTTTTTGCACAAAAAACCCCGCGCCTTTGGCGCGGGGTTTTTTAATGAAGTTAAGAGCCTAAGTTTATTTTTCAACCTTGTAACCCAACGACTGTAAAAAGGCGATTTTCTCATCAACAACAGATTGCTGACGCGTTTTAATTTCCTTTTCAATNGACTTCTTTAAACCTACCAATTCGCCTTCAGAAAATTTTCCTAAAAACTGTGTGGCGAATAAAGACTTAAGGGTTTTGTTGTTGTTTTGGTTTGCACGGATGTAATCCACTACTCCTTTTGGCTTCATTTTGTGTATGTTTGAAATTAGAAGATAAAAATAGTAAATATTTATTTGCGAAAAATCCGTTAATANATTCTGTTATTTTAACGNAAATCTAAGAGACTTTCNACACCAATATGACGCACACTGATCAACGGNTCAGCATATTTAGCACCAATGATACGNCCCCANTCCATAGCTCTTGCTTCTACTGAAGCNAGAAAATCTTTACTTGCTATCACGGTATCTGGCTCTGTACTATTGGGGTTATAAAATTGGCTTTTATGCGCTAAAATAGCCGCCATTTTCGCTTCAAAACCGGTNGTNATATCTACAATTAAATTTGGCTCTAAATTATAGAATTGAAGGTACTTATACATTTGCTTTGGTCGCCAAGGAAGTAGGACCGCATGTTCATCACTTACTNCAAGCTTGTGTAGTCCGGAAAGAAAGCACGCTTCTTCAACCAGTTGTGAGGCACGACCGTGGTCTGGATGACGATCTGTTGGTGCATTCATAAGCACTACCTCTGGCTGATACTTTCGTATAACTTCTGCCACTTTAACCTGCGCCTCATGATCTGTGGGGATTCGACCGTCAGGAAATGTTAGATTTTCTCGAACTACACACCCAAGAATACGGCCGGCATCTTTGGCTTCTTCATCGCGTAATTCTGGGGTACCTCTTGTACCCATTTCACCACGAGTCAAATCAATAATACCTACCTTTTTCCCTGCCGCCGCATGGACCGCAAGCATCCCCCCAGCACCCAACTCAACATCGTCGGGATGGGCACCAAAGGCTAATATGTCTAATTTCATATACTTATTTTCCTTTTGCAAAGGAAGTGATTTCTTCACTCATCGGCGCAACACGTGAAGGATGATGTGCGACCCAGCGACCATTTTCGTCAATCAAAAACTTATTAAAGTTCCAACTCACTTTCGCATCGCTCACGCCATTCTGTGAAGCATTACAAAGCCACTGGAATACCGGGTGTCCCCCTTTCGCGCTTGTCTTAACCTTACTCATCATTTGGAAGGTCACACCGTAATTTTTTTGACAGAAATCTGCAATTTTCTCTTCATTGCCCGGCTCTTGAAAACCAAAGTCGTTGGAAGGGAATCCCAGAATGATAAAATCGTCGCCTCCGAAGGTGTTGTGCAACTCTTGTAAACCTTCATATTGCGGTGTATAGCCGCACTTTGAGGCAGTATTTACGAATAATACACGTTTTCCCTTGAGTTGAGAAAAGTCAAATACATCGCCATCGATAGTTGTTGCACTAAGGTCATAAAATGAGGTAGCTTTCATAGGGGTAGTAACATTTGAGGCTAAAGCCGTTGAAGATGGATTGCCCTCTTGAGCGGAACACGATAGCGCAATTAGAGCGGAAAGTAAAACTAATTTATTCATGAGTATGGGTTTTAGGGTATAACCCAATATTTGCACAATAGTTTGATGTAATTTTACACTCATGAAAAATACATGGGTACTGGTTCGAAGATATTTTTCTCAAGAGGTGCGAAATTCAAACGTGCTCTTTTCCTTGGGTTTGTACCTTGTTGGTGTTGCTTATCTAATTTATCTTCTTAACGGGGGTAGTGTTCCTGCAGATAAAGTGTGGAATACACTGCTCTGGATTGTAGTCTTTTTCGGTGCGATCCAATTAAGTTCAAGGAGTTTCGAATTTGAATCGAACGATTATTTCTACTACTACCAGACCATTGCCGGTCCCGGCGCAACCATTATTGCAAAACTCCTTTTCAACAGCGCCTACATTGCGGTCATTAGCACAGTGACCTGGGGATTATTCAGCGTTTTTTTTGGCAATCCTGTCTACAATAACATTTTGTTTGGCCTTGCCCTTCTTTTAGGAAGCGTTGGTTGCAGCGTAGTGCTCACTTTGACCTCCGGCGTTGCACAACGTACCCAAGGCAACGCAACATTGGGTGCTATTTTAGCGCTCCCCCTCTTACTACCTATCCTTCAATTAACCAGCGTTTTAAACCTCCAAGCCATCGTAGGCGTTCCTACCAATGAGGCCCTGAATTTATTGGGTTCTTTAGGTGCATTAGATGTTGGAATTGGACTACTAGCCTACCTACTCTTTCCGTATCTTTGGCAAGATTAAACACACGCATGAAAGGACTACCCTACAAAATAGCAGGACTACTCTTAATCATATTCAGCCTCACCTACGGTTTATGGACAGAGGTGCCCGAACTTCCCATTATTGAGCAAAGCATTCGCAACCTCTTTTACCACGTTAGTATGTGGTTCGCGATGGTCGCGATGATGGCAGCAAGTTTCGGCAATGCTATTGGTTTTCTTTCTTCAGAAAATATGGCCCGCGACCGAAGAAGCATCAGCCTCGCAGAGACGGGGATGTTTTTTAGTGTCATGGGGCTACTCACTGGAATGCTGTGGGCTAAATTTACGTGGGGTGCTTGGTGGACGAATGACCCTAAACTCAATGGTACCGCTATCACCATGCTTATTTACTTGGCTTACTTTGTTTTGCGAAATTCCATCGACGATCCGCGCAAAAGAGCGAGAATTAGTGGTGTGTACAACATCTTCGCCTTTGTAATGATGATTGTTTTTATTGGCATTTTACCGCGCATGACGGACAGCCTTCACCCAGGAAATGGCGGTAACCCAGGATTTAATTCTTACGATTTAGACAACCGATTACGTTTGGTGTTCTACCCTGCCGTCCTTGGATGGATATTAGTGGGAACTTGGATTGCCTCTTTGCGTTATAGATTAAGAACATTAGAAGAATGAAAAAGCAAATTGCGCTAATGAGCGTCCTATCTCCACTTGCTGCGGCGGCACAGAACGACAGCATCATGTATGGAAATGACAAAATGAATGTAGTCATTGGTGTGATCACCATCATCTTCATTGGTCTTGGAGCCTATTTGTTCTCTTTAGATAGAAAGATTAAAAAACTTGAAGATGAAAAATAGTCAGGTCGCTATCATCATTGCTATTGCTGTTTTGATCGGGTATACACTCGTGAAATTGGGCAATAGTGCGACTTACAGTGATTTTACCACAGCCGCAACAGCAGAGGGTGAAACCACTACGGTGATTGCCTATTTGGATTTGGACGCTGAAATGAACTTTGTGCCTAAATCGGTCCAATTCTCCTTTGGCGCCATTGATAAAAAAGGTAGAAAGCAGCGCATCATTTATTACGAGCCCAAACCGCAAGATTTTGAGCGCTCAGAGGAGATCACGCTTACAGGTTACGATGCAGATACGGCTTTTATAGCCACAGAGATTCTCATGAAATGTCCGTCGAAATACAACGAACAAAACGAAGTAGATAGCGAAAAAATCTACAAATAACTTCTTATGAACTACATCGGTGAACACCTTTGGGCAGCAGAATTAGGTCGCGGATTAACGGCCTTTTCTTTTGCTTTCGCTTTACTCTCTGCCGTCGCATATTACCAAAAAGGTGCGCAGTGGAAAACCCTTGGTCGACTTGCCTTTAGGCTGCACGCAACTGCACTTTTCGGCCTAATAGGTACGCTGTTCTTCATCATGGCAAACCACTATTTTGAGTTTGATTATGTGTGGAAACACACCTCACTAGACCTGGCGCCACGTTACCTCTTTTCTGCTTTTTGGGAAGGACAAGAAGGATCGTTCTTGTTGTGGATGTTCTGGAACGCCATTTTAGGCTGGATTCTTACCTACAGTGCAAAATCTTTCGAAGGTCCAGTTGTTGGAGTTTTTGCTGCCGTGCAAGCTTTCCTAGTTAGTATGATCTTAGGGGTCTACATCGGTGATTTACACATAGGCTATAGTCCATTCATTTTAGTTCGTGAATTGAGCGAAAACGTTGGGTTGCCCTGGACTCAATTCGCCGATTACCTTACCCGATTCCCGAACTTTGCAGACGGCTCCGGCTTGAACCCACTGCTTCAAAACTACTGGATGACCATCCACCCGCCTACCCTATTCCTAGGCTTCGCTTCTACTTTGGTTCCTTTCAGTTACGCTATAGCCGCTTTACTTCGCAAGGATTATAAAAGCTGGATCAACAGCGCGCTTATCTGGAGTTTCTTCTCTGTTGGAATTCTTGGCGTAGGAATTTTAATGGGTGGCGCTTGGGCGTATGAAGCGCTAAGTTTCGGCGGTTTCTGGGCATGGGATCCTGTGGAGAACACTTCTTTAGTTCCTTGGCTAACCATGGTGGCAGGTGCGCACTTACTGCTCATTCAGCGCAACAAAGGTGGTGTAATGCCCTCTGCATTATTCCTTCTAATCTTGACTTTTCTTCTCATTCTTTATTCAACCTTCCTCACGCGCTCTGGCGTTTTGGGCGACAGTTCTGTGCACGCCTTCGTTGATTTAGGTTTGAGTGGCCAATTATTAATTTACCTCCTCTTCTTCACCATCGGTGCCCTAGGATTACTTCTGNTCCGCTACAAAGGTTTGCCGAAAAAAGAAAAAGAAGACCGCATGGACAGCCGTGAATTCTGGATGTTTATTGGTGCATTAACCCTTTTAATCAGTGGGCTACAAATTACCCTTAGCACCTCTTATCCTGTGTTTAACAAGCTGTTTGGGCCTGAAGGTGTGTTGTTTACCTTATACGACCGCAATAAAGTCCTTAACGAACCTATAGCGCATTACAACGCCATACAGGTCCCTTTTACCATCATCATTACACTCTTGATGGGCGCGGGCCAATTCTTAGCCTACCGTAAAACCACAACAGCCTCATTCTTCAAGCGTCAAATCCTTAGCCTAGTGGCTACAACTGTCATAACATTCGCAGGCTCAGCGGCNCTGCAAATGTGGAACCCGATGTACATCTTCCTCTTTTGGACCAGCTGTTATGCCATTATTGCCAATGCCGAATTTTGGTTGCGATGGGCGAAAGGTCAAAGCGCAGTCGCAGGATCGAGTGTCGCCCACATAGGCTTTGGCTTGATCATCGCCGGATCGCTTATCTCTAACGCCAATAAAACCATCATTTCGCAAAACGACACCTTCATACATGAAGACTTTCCGTCTAACGAAAACCTCCTTATTGAGCAGGGTGATACCGTACCTATGGGTAACTACTTCGTCAGTTGGTCGGAACAATCTGAAGAAGGTCACTTCGTGAACTACCATCTTGATTTCTTTGAAGAAAAGGACGGGAAATTGCAGCCTGTCTTTGATCTAAAGCCACGCATTCAAATCAACGAGCGCATGGGTAATGTTGCAGAGCCTTCNACCAAACACTTTGCCTTGAAAGACATTTATACCCACGTTACCTATGCTGATTTGCGTACTGCAGAGGAATTGGGAGATGAGGAATGGAAGAACCAATTCGAAATTGAATTCAACCTTAATGAAAGCCACTACCTATATGGCAAATACCAAGTTACTTTAGACACCCTTTTGGTCGACGCGCCGGATAAAGATGGTGAACTAGAATATGCCGTACTTGGCGCTGGAATCACGGTAAAGACAATGGACGACAGTACGTATAAAGTCATGCCCGTNTATGTNGTTGAAGGAAATGAAGTGAAGCACATGGATACGGAAATCAAAGAATTGGGCTTAAAATTCCGCTTTGACCGCATTAACTATGAGACGAACAGACCCGTGATTGTCGCTAGTGAACACAAAGAAGAAGAGGTGCCGTTCATCCTCGTAAAAGCAGTTGTTTTTCCTTGGATTAATTTATTGTGGATTGGTTCTATTTTGATGGCCTTGGGGACCGTTATCGCAGTGGTTCAGCGACTCAAACGAGCTTAATCTATGCGTACGGGTCCGTTGCATATCGCTATAGTAGGAAAGGGAAACCTAGGAACGCACCTATTTAACGGACTCTTAGATGCACACGCACCGTACTTTATTGGGCGTGACTTGCAACTTCATTCGCCTACAGATGTGGTGCTTGTTTGCGTGCCGGACGACCAAACCGCTAGCGTTTGCCAATCCCTACCGCAAGATGCGCTCGTAGCACACACTGCTGGGGCTTTACCGCTTCAAAATGATGCACGGCGAGGTGTTTTTTACCCGCTTTACAGTTTTACAAAAGAGGCGTCGTTGAATTGGGGCGAAGTACCCATTTTACTTGAAGCTCAAACGAAAGAAGATGAAAACCTGCTTCGAGAGATTGCCCTATGCCTAACCGAAAACGTCTTTCATGTTCCTTATGAAAAGCGTGAAAAACTTCACGCCGCCGCAGTGATGGTCAATAACTTCACAAATCACCTCTACACCTTAGCTTACGAACATGCAGCAGAACATGACCTACCGGTAGAGATTTTGCACGCCATTATGCGTCAGGGTCCTGATAAAGCCATAAAATTGGGTCCAAAGAAGTCACAAACAGGTCCTGCCGTTCGATACGACGCGCCTACTTTAGCCAAACATCTAGACTCTATTAAGGACCCTGAGGTTCAACAACTCTACAGGTTACTAAGCGGTAGTATTCAAAAACACCATCCTAAAGATGAATTATAAAGAGCTCTTTAAAAAAATCACAACCGTCGTTCTAGATGTGGACGGCGTATTAACGAACGGTGAAGTGCTACTCATGCCTGGTATGGCACCCGTGAGAAAGATGCATAGCAAAGACGGTTATGCCTTACAGCTAGCAGTGCGCAACGGCATACGCGTAGCCATTATTACTGGCGGCACTTCTACGGATGTGAAAGAAAGGCTCACGGGCTTGGGTATAACAGATGTGTATCTAGGCGCTTCCTCAAAAATGGACGCATTTGAAGATTTAAAAATGTGTTACGATCTCACTGATGATGAGATTCTGTACATGGGAGATGATCTGCCAGATTACGATGTTATGGAATTGGCGGGACTCGCTTGTGCGCCGCAAGATGCAGCACCTGAGATTAAAGCCATAGCAGATTATGTAAGTCCGGTATTGGGCGGTGAAGGTTGTGTGAGAGATGTATTAGAGCAATTGCTTAAAATTCATGGTCACTGGGGACGCAAGGAGGATAGAACCTGGTAATATGACATTGACCCANGAGATAGTATTAGGCTCTCAAAGCCCTAGAAGAGCGGCTTTTTTGACCTCTTTAGGGCTGGATTTCCAGACCCTACCGTTAGATGTTGACGAAAGTGCTCCGGCACACCTATCCGGCGTGGAAGTAGCTGCCTATGTGAGTGAGCTTAAAGCAAAAGCACTCAGTACCCGCCTGGAGTCCNGGCAACTAGGCATTACTAGCGACACNGAAGTATGGCAAAAGGGTCATAGATTCGGAAAACCCACAAATGAAGCGAGTGCACGCGAAATGTTAGAAGCTTTGAGCGGGACAACGCACCAGGTCATCAGCGGGCTAACCCTTGTTACTATGGATAATGGCACACCGCAATTGACTACTGAGACAAGCGTAGTCACTGTTTATTTCTCAGAAATTCCTGATTGGGCGATCGACTTTTACATCAAACATTATAAGCCCTTTGATAAAGCAGGTGCCTACGGCATTCAAGAATGGATTGGCGCTGGATTTATAGAGCGCATTGAAGGCAATTACAACAGCGTTGTAGGTCTTGATACTGCTGCCTTATTTAAGCTTTTACTTCCTTATCGAAAATAAAAAAACCCGGCTGTTTGAGCAACCGAGTTTTCTTCTTATTATTTACCTTTTAATTACTCTGCTGTCGCAGGAATGACAGCATCCATCATCCATCGGTGTGTATCTGGCGTGCGGCCTAAACGAATGTCGTTCAACAAACGTTTAATTTCCATTGCCTTACCATCTGTTGGTGTAGGAATAGAATAATTTGTTCCTAAATGACCGATGGTATCTATTTGACTTACCACTGCTGCCGTACCCATTCCGAATGCTTCTTTTAAAGCGCCCGATCCCGCTGCTTCGACTATTTCATCCACCGTTACAGGACGCTCTTCAATGGTCCAGCCCTGCTCTTTGATTAGGGTGATAATGGAACGACGTGTAACGCCTGCAAGAATGCGGTCAGTAAGGGGTGGCGTAACAAATGTATCGCCTATCAATAGCATGAGGTTCATCGTTCCACTCTCCTCAATGTATTTGTGCTCTTTGTGATCGGTCCAAATGACCTGATTATAGCCTTCTTTGATTGCTTGTGAGGTAGGATAAAAAGCACCTCCGTAATTACCTGCCGCTTTTGTATAACCTATACCTCCACCCGTTGCGCGCGTGAATTCTTGCTCAATCTTCACTTTCACTGAACCGCTGTAGTAGGGCCCAACAGGCGAAGTAATAATGCAAAACGTGTAATCATCACTCTGTCTCGCGGCAATGAATTCTGACGAGGCGAAAAGGAACGGTCGGATATATAAACTATGGTCTTCAGCAGCTGGTACCCAATTTGCATCTATCTCTAGAAGTTTCGTAAGACCGTTCATGAAGATTTCCTCTGGAATTTGAGGCATCATCAAACGCTCACCACTTTTATTTAAACGAGCGAAGTTATCTAGCGGACGGAACATACTGATGGTCCCGTCATCTTTGCGGTAGGCTTTCATTCCTTCAAAGGCGCTTTGACCGTAATGCAACGCGTGCAATCCGTAGCTGAATTCAAGCTGTCCGTATGGACGAATTTCTGGTTCTTGCCACGCACCGTTTTT
>JGI26084J50262_1001041_pt1 | contig 15811 bp, 16 predicted proteins | sample SaaInl6LU_22_DNA_FD_50262 | JGI IMG/M metagenome (IMG submission 50262) | reverse complement strand
TTTGGCGGTAGAGCGTCAGGCCCAGCGCCACTCGTAGAACTATTTAACTTTGCTGTGTCTACCTTCAAGGCGGCACAAGGACGCAAGCTTAGCTCTATGGAGTGTCACGACTTGATGTGCTTCATTGGTCAGATCGTTGTTGTAGGTGGTGTGAGACGTTCAGCTATGATCTCTTTGTCTAACCTGAGTGATGACCGTATGCGTCACGCTAAGTCAGGACAGTGGTGGGAAACTGCTGGTCATCGTGCCCTGGCTAACAACTCTGTATCGTACACTGAGAAGCCAGACATGGAAACATTCATGCGTGAGTGGCTTGCACTGGTTGAGTCTAAGTCTGGTGAGCGTGGTATCTTCAATCGTGAGGCATCCAAGAAGCAAGCAGCTAAGTTTGGGCGGCGTGATCCTAACCATGAGTTCGGTACAAACCCTTGTTCTGAAATCATTTTACGCCCATATCAGTTTTGCAACCTAACGGAGTGCGTAGTACGTGCTACTGATACTATTGAGGATCTTGAGCGTAAGGTTAAGCTGGCTACCATCTTAGGTACGATCCAGTCTACCATGATTAAGTTCCCCTATCTGCGTAAGGTCTGGCAGAACAACACAGCAGAAGAGCGTTTGCTTGGTGTGTCTATGACAGGCATCATGGACAACCCTCTTATGACAAACAAGAACAGAGGACTGGAGAAGACACTTGAGCATTTACGATCCATTGCTGTGGCTACTAACGCTGAGTGGGCTGAGTTGCTTGGCATCCCTGCTTCTGCTAGTATCAGCTGCGTTAAACCTTCCGGTACGGTATCACAGCTGGTTGACTCTGCTTCTGGTATTCATGCTCGTCACAGCCCCTATTATATTCGCACTGTGCGTGGTGACAGCAAAGACCCTCTGACACAGTTTATGATTGACCAGGGTATTCCTAATGAGCCTTGCGTCATGAAGCCTGACTCTACTGTAGTGTTTAGCTTCCCTGTCAAGTCTCCTGAGCAGGCTGTCACACGTAATGATATGACTGCTGTAGAGCAGCTTGAGTTGTGGCTCACCTATCAGCGACACTGGTGCGAACATAAGCCAAGTGTAACTATCTCAGTTCGGGATTCTGAGTGGATGTCTGTGGGGGCATTTGTGTATGAACACTTTGACGAGATGTCAGGTGTATCATTCCTGCCACATTCCGATCATACTTACCAGCAAGCGCCTTATCAGGACTGCACTAAGGAAGAGTATCAAGAGATGCTTGCACTTATGCCAGACAGCATTGACTGGGAAGAGCTTAACGACTACGAGAGTGAAGATAACACAGTGTCCATGCAGACTATGGCCTGCTCTGGTGATAGCTGTGAGATCGTGGATCTAGTATGAGCTATACAGTGGTAGGAACAGATAACTGTAAGTTTTGCACTAAAGCAAAGCACCTGCTACGAGAAAAGAGGGTAGGCTTCACGGCCTATTCTCTAAGCTCCCCTAGCAGTAAGTGGCTATTGACACTCATGAAAGAAGCGGGTATGACTACTGTACCTCAAATCTGGGATAACGAAGGCCGCCATGTTGGTGGCTACACAGAACTAAAGGAACGTTTAGATGGTTGAGTTTTTTGTAATGTTTTTCTTGGCTGTAGCAGCAGTAGAAGTAACAACAGACGTAGCAGGTAAAGCATACGATTATGTAGAACCTAAAGTAACAGAGATTGTGTCTGGCGAAGATTCAGATACGGTACAGGAATAATGTTTACTTTAGTTATGATTGCTTTCTTGGCAGGGGAGGAGCCTATAGTTAGGGCTTCTCCTGATCTGTATCGCTCTTACTCAGAATGTGAAGATACTGCTATAGATGTAATGAATATGCTCATAGATGAACTACCACCTAAGACACTACGTAAGTCAAGGATAGTTTATGTTTGTGCGGATGTACCGGAGAATGTTTAATGACTGTTAGTATAGAAGACAATCTATTACCTGACGATACCTTTTATATGATAGCAGATATAATTATGGGAAGTACGTTTCCTTGGTGCTTCACTCCTGCTGTTACTATGGAGGAGAAAGATACACTGCTGAACTATCAGTTTTATCATCCTGTATATCGTAGGGATACAATGGAGAGCAACTACTTCTCATTACTAAAACCTCTATTCGGGGCTATGAATGCTTCCTCTATCTTAACATGTAAGATAAACTGTAATCCTTATGCAGGAGCTACTATACATGAACATGGGATGCACCAAGATCTTAGAGGCTGGCCTGAGGACATAAAAGCTAATACAGCTGTCTTTTATCTTAACACAAACAACGGCTATACTTTATTAAAGAGCACTAATGAGAAGATTAAATCTGTAGCTAACAGGCTGGTTACGTTTAACTCAGAGGAATACCATACAGGCTCTACAACAACAGATCAAAAGGCTAGATACGTAATAAACATAAATTATGTTCGGGCTACATGAAAGGATGCGTAATGCAGTTAGATCTATTTCCAGAAGCAGCAGAAGAGTCCGTTGAATCTGGCACTATGCTTTGCCGAAAGTGTAATACCGATAAACCTTACTCACAATTTAGAGAAGCAGCAGTTATCTGGGAAACACAGCCTAGAAAGAAACACGCTCCTAAGTACACAGGCGTTCTTCGTTATTGCAACAGCTGCAGTAAAGCCTATACAGAAAGTAGAAAGCTTGCCCAAAAGAATGCGCCACCTAAACCTGTTCATGACTTTAATTGTAAGTGCTGTGGATCTGTAACAAAACCGTCTAGTGCTCATATGGATCACGATCACATTACTCACGCTTTCAGGGGCTGGCTTTGTAGAGCTTGTAATACAGGAATAGGCAGTTTGGGAGATACAGTAGAAGGCCTAGAAAAAGCAATTAACTACTTAAAGGCTCACTATGAACAACATTGAACCACTAGCTAAACCAACACGTACACGGCGCAAGACAAACTACAAGGGTGCTGCTGCTAAGCCTACCTCTGGTATTCTACCTAAGACAGAGAACCAAGGTAAGCTCATTGACGCTATCACTAACAGCAAGCAGGTGCTTATCCTTGGCCCTGCTGGTACTGGTAAGACTTACGTTACGGCTACATGTGCAGCAGACTTGTACACACTCAAAGAGATTGACAAGATTGTCATTACACGCCCTCACGTAGCTGTAGGTAAAGACATTGGGTTCCTGCCAGGTACCCTAGAAGAGAAGGCACAACCGTGGGCGTTGCCTGTGCTTGACGTACTGGTGAAACACTTGGGGCGTGGTGCTGTTGATACAGGACTTAAGAACGGTAACATTGAAGTAGCTACACTAGCGTTGATGCGTGGGCGTAGCTTTGATGATGCTTTCATTATCGTTGATGAAGCGCAGAACATAGATGTGTCAGAGATCAAGATGCTGTTGACTCGTGTGGGTGAAGGCAGTACTATTGTACTCAATGGTGACATCCAGCAGTCTGACTTAAAGGGTACGTCTGGTCTAGCTAAGATCATTCATCTCGCTAAGAAGTATATGCTTGATGTTCCTGTGGTAGAGTTTGGCGTTGATGACATTGTGCGTAGTGGTATCTGCGCTGAGTGGGTCAAAGTATTTATGAAGGAAGGGTTGTGATGGCTCAGAGCAAGGAAGAGAGAGCTGCTTACGATAGAGCTTATAGAGAAGCTAATAAAGAGAAGTTAGCTGCTAACCGTAAAGCTAGGTATGAAGCTAATAGGGAAAAGGAACTGGCTAAAAGTAAAGCTTGGTATGAAGCTAATAGGGAAGAGGCACTAGCTAACCATAAAACTTACCGTGAAGCTAATAAAGAGGCAATAAGTGCTAGTAATAAAGCTTGGTATGAAGCTAATAGGGAGAAGATATTAGCTTATAAGAAAGCTTATCAGAAAGCTAATAGGGAGAAGATATTAGCTTATAAGAAAGCTTATCAGAAAGCTAATAAGGAAGCAGTAATAGCTCGTAATGCTAAACATAGGGCAAGAAAACGTAATCTAATACCCGTACACCTACGTGACTGCCCTCATGAGAAGAAACGCTTAGTAGAAATATACAAGCTGCGTAGCATACTAAGTGAAGCCACAGGAGTACAGCACCACGTAGATCATATGTGGCCTCTCAATGATGGTGGGCCTCACTGGAGTGGTAACTTACAAGTCATACCTGCAGAGGAGAACCTGAGTAAGAACGCCTCTGTCTGTGAAGATACAAAGGCTACTATCATAAAGAGCCTATACACGTTTGAGTCAGAAAGAAGTATCTAAATGAAGTTAGAACAAGAAGCGAAAGCACACGTAGAAGGTACACGTATCAAGTTCTATGATGAGTTAGCTCAACATGCTGAAGCATTAGAGAAGCATATCAAGAGTAATCTATGGCAGAGTGACGAGAGGAACAAAGCACTAGAGCATCTTATAGCTACGGTATTATGGGCAAGACACTGTGTTAAGAAGCACGGAGTACAATAAAGAAAAGGGGAGCTTAGTGGCTCCCCTCTCTCGTTACAGTTTAAGATAGTAATTTATTAAACCAGTAATTCTAATATCCTTTTCATCACGGTTCATCTCTTCATCAGGTATAGCATTTGTTTCCTCAATATGCTCCTCTAGGGTTTTACCTTCCCAGCGAGTACCTTCTGCAAAGACTGCAAACATAACATCTCTTGCTTTTCGATCATTACTAGACAGTGCCTTTAGTCTGCCTCTTGTCCAGTTAAAATAATCCCCTGTGTACTTCTCATCTGTTGCCATTTGTTGTAGCAACTCTTTAGCATACTTACGTTCTGCAGCAATATAATCCTTAATGCCACTGAACCCTTCTAAAGAATCTGTCGTTGCGTTGCCACCAACCAGAAGCTGTTTCTGCTGTGCAGGTGTAGCATTTTTATACATAGGAGATTCAATCACCTTCATCATGTTGTCATACAAGTGTCCTTGTAGTAACTGCTCTGTCAACACAGCAACCACAGGGTTCTTCTCACGATAAGGGTTGTACACGGTAAAAGGGTCAATCTGCAAACGTACAAACTCTTGCTTTAAAGGGTTCATACGAGGCTCACCCACAAGACCAATGATCTGTTTAATTGCAGGGTTAGTTATACGTAATGGGCCTTCACCAAAGATGTCCATACGAACAGCGTCATAGCCCTCGTCTTCATTACCCTTAAACTGTGTCTGAAAGACAGCCTTTGTGGAGGTGTTAAAGAACTTAAGTAAGCCTTCCGCTTTCTTAGGGTCAATATCAATACCAGACATCTCTTTAAGAGTGTTGGCAATGGTTCGTGCATTAAAGTCTGGAAGCTGTCTAGTTACTCTCTGAAAAGAAGACATAGGCATCTCAAACAAACCTAAGTTAAGCATACTCACAGTAGCATCTCGTGTTTCAGGAAAGTAAGAAGAACGAGGGTCAAATTGTCCGTAGAAGTCCTTAACTACAGCTGCTGGATAAGTAAAGGCACTAAAATAATTACCTACTAAGTCCCACAGAGGTTTAGTATCACCAGATTCAACTGCACGTATAACCTTGTCTACTGCTGTCCCTGATGGACGAAACTCTGTACCAATCGCAATCTTAGCAATGTCTTTTTTGATCTCTGCATTACTTTTAACTTCTTGTCCCGCCATGACACGTGCAGCTAGGTTAGCTGTATACGCATGGAATGCACCAGGGCCAAGAGCGGCCTGAGCATTATAGGTTTGACCATCATCCGTCTGTGCCTGGAACCACTCAAGATTATTAGCAATGTTATCTTTCTGTACTTGATATAAAGCACCAAATGCTGCAGCCCCGGTCATAGCCTTGCCAAACTCTTCATCTGCTATAGAACGGCCTGTCGCCAAGCGCCTAATAAGAGTAAGACCTGTATAGTCACTAATAAACTTAGCCTGTGATGCCATATAACGAGGGAAGGGTATCAGTACGGTGAGGCCTGACTTGTTAATGAGATCTACAAGCTCCTTAGTTGCCTTGCTCTCTGCAGAAGAACCTTTACCACCAAATTTACGTTGAAAGGTGAAAGCCAAGCTCTCATCTAAAGCATCATTGAGCATTTCATTTGATATGTTACTTAAGCGCCCAGCTTTCATCTCCTCCATAAGGCTACTGCCTTTAGCTTTAAATTGCCTATCTAAGTTACCTGCAATAACAGCTTTCTTAAATGTGTGGTCAGAGATAGTGTTAAGCGTGTTAAAAGCTTTACCTGTTCTAGCAAGCCATGAGTTTGACACAAGAGCGCTCTCAGCCATGGCAGCATCTTGAAATACACGAGACAATGTTTCGGGTGCGTCTTGTTGTAACGTCTTAATGAGTGCTTCTGCTACAGCGTTGTCTTTCGTAAGATATAAAAAGGTGTCAACAGTGCCTTTCATAGTAGAGATACCCTGAGAAAAACGCCCTCTTAGCATCTGACCGATACCTGTGTTCACTTGATCCAGCATATCAATGGTTGTCATAGCTGCACCAAAGATATTGTTTCGCATAGTTGTAGCAACCTGAGAAGTCATCAAAGCACGTCTAGCAGATTCAATCTCTTTAAAGCCACGCCAAGCCCTACCTGCAATGCCATGTCCCGCTTCAGCACCAGAGTCTAGTGCACGTTTAGCTTCAGAAGGATCAACACTAGACATACCTGCATTATACAAACGCTCTATGTCATCCGCAAACTTCTTACCATCGACAGCACCTACAAGCTTAGCACCGCCTTTACGAACAAGCTTAGATTGGTCAGCCAAGATCTTAGCCGCTTCTGATACCTCTGCAGCATATACAGCGGATAGCTGTCTGTTACTTAAGTTATACTTTTTAGCTACTTCTTCAAAAGCATCGCTACTACCGTCTTCACCTATAGTCTTAGCAAGTACTTCTGTTATACGCTGACCTGACTCTGGCTTAATGCCTAGTTTCTTAGTAAGATCAAAAGAAGCGGCTGTAAGTCTCCGTATAGTATCACGATCCAATCCACCGATTAGACCATCAGGAAGTGTATCACTAAGAATGTCGTGCTTGGCTTCCATACCCTCTTTTACAAGTGCAGGATCAATAGCCTTAAGCAGCCTATCAGTAGTAAAGGTCATACGCTTTTTGCCTTCAGCCGTAGACAGAGCCTTCTTGATGGTGTCTTCCGTAGCAGCCTTAGCCTCTTGCAGTGCAGCTACATTAGCCTGTCTGCCTTCATCTAAAGTTTCTACGAGCCTACCAGCTACTTTATTACGGTTGAATGCAGGAATGGCATAACCAAGACCCCCAGCTACTCCACCAATAGCCCCTGCTAAGGCAACGTTACCCATGTTGACATCGTACTCTTCGTCAATCTCTTTACCTGCAGTCTGTTTAATGCGCTCTAGGCCAAGCTGAGACCCTGCAGCAATACTACCATCCACTGCACCTGCAAAAGCAGCACGTCCTATTAGTCTATTAGCCACTTTACGTGTGGCTATAAGAGCGCCTTGCTTAGTCGCTTGTACAGCAGCCCCGCCAGCACCACCTGTAAAAGCACCTGCAGCAATAGAAGCATACGTAGAGGGGGCACGAAGAAAGCCTTTAGTATAGTCAAAGATAGCTTCACCACCACGGTCAAGCATACCCTCTCCTTTTGAGTTATCAAATGTAAATAGCAAGCGCCCATAAGCCTGACGTTCTTTTTCATCTACTTTATCATCACTAACGTAGTAGTAGTCTTTAGCCATAGTAATTTCGTTGGCTGTACTCATACGAAAATGTTCTAGTACTTCGTCTACGACATCATCAGCTGAAAGATCTTGAATGTCTTCGTCCGTAAAACCCTTGCGTTTACTCTTTAAGAAAGTTAAAGCATCTGTAAGGAAGGCAGGATCGTTTTTCAGATCGGATACCTTTTTATCCTTCATGTTTTCTGCTGTATAATAGTCCATGGTTGCTCCGATTAGCGTTTTATAGATAGGTTATTGGTGTGTTCCTGTACTATATCACAAACCCATTTCTTTTTGCACTAGAGCTATGCCATATTTCTCGACTAGCATCTCCAGCAGTCCAGTGTCTTTGCCTAATTCACGAGCTTTCTGTGCTCTCTTAAGTCTAGCTTTATCGCTTGCTGTCATACCTTTAGGCTTAAGGGGTTTCTTAGGCCTAGTCACTAAAGGTTCAGGCTCTACAGTTTGCTCTACTTCAGCCTTTTTACGTAGGTCAGAGATCTTATCCTTAAGAGCTTGTAAAGCTACAACCCTATTTCTCTGTCCTTCATTCTTCATAATACGCTCCTCTAAGGATTCCTCAAAGAAGGCTGCTATAGAGGTATTTATTTTATCCTGAGCGTCAAACAGAGCCTGGTGCATCGCATCTGGCAGTTCAGTTAAGAAACTTAATGCTTTTGAGATAGACTCTGTTGTGGCGTTCTCTAAGTTATCGGGTACATCTCCAGGGAACTCTGGAGTAAACTCTTCTCTACTCTGTTCAATGATGTTTGTACCAGCGTCAATACGTGCATTAGCCGCCTCATCCAGCTGCGCCCTAGCTGCTGCAAGTACTTCAGCGTCAGTCATTGGCTTACCATTTACCATCCTAGTTTCTGAGGACTCACCCATGCCTAGCATATCCATAATAGCATCTAGGTATGAACCCTCTACCTCCTTTACAACCTCTTCAGGTACGTCTCCAGGGAACTCGGGTTTAAAGCTGTCATCTTCACCTATGTCACTAGTCCAGTACTCAGTGAAACCCTTAGCAGCTACTTCAGCGGCTTGTTCTGCCTGGTACTTAGAGGAACTCTTCAGTGCTTTACTCATACGTGTTTCCTCGGTCCCTCCTACAATACCTGTGAGGAAGTCTATAGCAGTAGCCATACCGCTTTCTACAGCAGCCGACAATCTAAAAGCGTTAGATGTTACGGAAGTGTTTAAGTCTTCACTAGAGCCTAAGATCCACTCTCTTGTAGAAGCACCAGCAGCAATACTTTTTACAAGAGGTTCTATTGTATCATCTTCGTAAGCCGCTTCACGGCGATCCATGCCAATGTCAGATAAATCCAAGCTAGGTACAGAGTCATCCTCGTAAGCAGCTTCACGGCGGTCCATGCCAATGTCAGATAAATCAGTGGCACCAGCAGTACCACCAGTAAGCTCTGCTACCTTTTTATTAATAGCAGCATCTGAGCTCAGAGAAGCGGGTCCAGAGGCTGCAGCGGCAGTAGAGGTTTCAGTTACAGGGTCAGTACCAGCTGCAGCTACAGATGTCCCTTCTTCAGGTTCTACTCCTGGAATAGGCTCACCATTTAGTACGGCTTCAAATTGTGTATCAGTAAACGTACCATCAGTTTCAATAATAAGCTTTGTAAAGCGTCCATCTCTTTCCGCCGCTACAAAAGCCTTTAGCTCCTCTGGAGTTTGAATAGAACGCATTATCCTAGACAGAGCGCCTGTACGTTTTAATTCGTTACCAAAGCCAGCCCCGTAACCCTTAAAGGCTATATTGCTCTCAAGAAAAGCCATATACTCTGAAGCAGTCTCAATGTCTTTGAATATATCTACTACGCCACTAGAGCTTTGTAAGTTTTTAGCTAGTGAAGCGTCAACATCTGTTCCGTCCTCATTTAATACCTTAAATTTTGCAGCAAATGTCCTACGAGTTTTATCCTGTGTACTACCAAAATCAGATGACTTATAGTCTTGGTCAGGTAATGCTAGGGGTCCAGCTGTAACCTCAGGGAATATATCACCACGTCCTGCTGAAGCATTAAAGTTACGTAACTCATCCATGCTAAAGCCTGCATACTGCATACTCTTAAGCTGCTCTTCTGCAGAGGCTCGTGGGTTTAACGCTAAGAAGTCAGCCATAGCTTTACCAAAAGCACCACGCTTGTTAACTTCAGACTTAGGGTTATTGCTGGCGTTAAGGTTCTGAGTTGTATTAAAGAGGATGTTTCTCAAGCCAGACTCAAGTGTCATACCTTTGGGCATAGTTATACTAGATGCCATATTGAGAGAGCCAAGTATAGTACTTTTATCAAAGCCTAATTCACTTGCATTAGCCTCTGCAGCCATCTTCTGCTCCATGAGGGTTTTGTGAATTGCGTTTAGATCGTACTTACTAGCCATAGCTACAATCTCAGAGTCNGTAAAACCAAAAGAATCTTTTAGTTGTCGAGCCTGAGACACGGTAGCTTTATACGCAGCTGTAGTTTCTGCNTACTTAGGCGCATTAGCCTTGGCAGAAGCAATCATCATATCTTCGTATTTTTCTGCTTTATCTGTACGGTCTTGGATCTTTTGTACAAACGTATCGGCAAAGCCGCCAATCATACCTGCCTGAAATGCACTTGCCATAATTAAACTTCCTTCGCCATAAGACCTGCAGGTGCGGCAGGCATCTCTTCCATAGTTTCTTCCGCCATTTCTACAGGCTCTTCTTCCATAGGTTCGTCAGATTGCATAGACTCTAATACGTCTTGCTGCATTTGTACGCCAGGATCATCTGCTTCACCTTTGGCGATCTCCAGTTCTAGCTTAGTTGCCAGCTTCTGACGCATACGCTCTTCTTTCTTAGCATCCATGTTAACATAGTCTGCCATAGTGAGTTTGTAATCAACGCCAACAACCTCTGCAATGGTTTGGATCTGTGTAGCAATTACACCTTTTAGTAGTAGCTTAGTGTCTACTGAATGCAGACCATCCATAACACCACCAGAAAGCATTGTATCCACGACAATACTAATGGGGATTCCTATATCCAGCATGTCAATTAACTCATCCTGAGATTCAGGATCAGCAAGACGCTCCATGTACATCTCAAGAGCATCCATAGGATCTGCATACTTAGGCGGTTGCTCCCAAGGTACATTCTTAGGTTCCGTAGTTAAAGACTGACCGGGGATTGGTCCCTCAAATAGTGTTGGCTTTGCCATGATAATACCTTACTTAGTGAAACCTGCGCCAAAGTAGAGACCTACGATAGCTGAAACGATGTGTGTGTCTAGCGGGGTGATTACGAAGCCTCTAGCTGCCTGCCACTTTACTGTGCCATCTCCACCAAAGATCCAGTTAAACAGGCCGCCCTCTACTTCTGTGTAGCCTACAATAACGCTTACCTCAGGATACCATACAGCGACAGCCTTTGGCAAGACTATAATTGAGAAGATTGCAGATAGAGCAATAAGCCTACGTGTCCACGCAAAGTGCTTGTCAGTCTTGCCAGCGTTACGTGCTTCTGTTACACCACCAATGAGTAGCTTCTGTTGCTCTGCTTTGTTCTTAGCGTTCTGCCCTATCATAGACATAACTCCACCTAACACGGTAGAGAACAGCATTGTGATAAGTTCTAGGGGTAAACCAAACATTAGGGACGTGCCTTTGGTTTTGGCTTAATCCAGTTCTTACCATCATATCTATTGTCATCATCTGCATTACCGAACAGGTGATTTCCTATCTGAAGGGTGCCACGTTTACGAGACTTCATATCAGGTAGCCAATCAGGTTGACTAACAGCTGTGTTTACATAATGAGTAGCGCCGTCTGTAGGGTCTGTATAGTCTCCAGTAAGAATATCACTTGCAGCTTTATAGGCTTTTGCGCTAGGCTTAAGAGCCATCATATTTTTACCTTGTTCGCCTTTAGCGTGCCCTGTCCACGAGTTCCACGGAGAGAACTGGCCTTTCTTTAGAATTACACCCTCTATATCGTCACCATATTTACCAGCTGCAGCACGGTTAGCTATTACAGAGCCTACCGCAATCATACCTTCATAACCCTCTTGTGCTGCTTCTGCTTCAATGGTACGAGCTAAGATCTCTAGCTTAGACATCTCTTTAGGGCTTTTGTACACCTTATACTTTGGTATATCTAGGTTCTCTGGTCTAGCCATCATATTGGAACTTTTAGACATAAGACCCTCAGAACCTGTAGCCTCTACTATTGCTNCCTCAATGTCGCTATTTGTTTGNGTAGTCTCTGGGATTGTAAGCTCTTCAGGTCTAGCTCTAGGACGCACAGGCTCCTCTGGAGTTAAAGCAGATACATCATACTTTGATAGATAGATCTCTGGCTGTTCTTCTATAGCAATGTCAGCTTTCTGGCGAAGGCTTCTAATAGTATTAGCTACAAAGTCATCTGTTGTAGGAGCAGCTGCTGTTGGCTTATCAAATAAACCCTTACGCTTACTAGTACTATCATCACCTGTAGAGGGTTTTTGTGCAGAAAGAGCACGTTCCTTAATGCGAGACATCATGGTAACGATGTTATCTGTCTGTGATTGTGATAAAAGACCCATTGTAATTATACCTACTGTTAACGCTGTTTTAACCAAATGCCCAGTCCAGAGCTTTGTCTGCAAACGCAGCAAGTAGCTTACCTGAACCTGCACCTGCCGCTGTATCAATCTGAGCTTGAATTTGCGATGCAGCTGTTTCAGCTTGAATAGCTGCAACCTGTAACCTAACCTGACGATCTGCAGTACTCTCAGCGGCACTAAAAGCATAACTAATCATATCCCGCTCTTCTTGGATTACATTGTTGTATGCAGTCATTGTGTACTGATTTTCAGCGATTGCTGCATCACGGTTTGCTTCGTTCTGCGCTGCTGTTTCTGCTGTAGTAATTGCCTGAGACCATGCAGCATTAGCTTGCGCTACGATAAGCTGGTTGTTTGCATTAAACTGATCTCGTGCCGCTCTCTGACTTACATTAAACTGATTTACTGCATTTGTTTGACCAGAGTTAAACTGGTTCATGGCATTCTTTTGCTCATTATTAAACATAGACACCTGAGATGCTAGATTAGTAAAGAACTGATTAGTCTGGTTCTCACTAGAAGCATTAAATTGCTTAGCAGCATTCTCAGCAGCTTGGTCTGATAGCAAGGCATTAACCAAACTCTGTGATTTAAACATGGTAGCCTGTTGCTCATTAGACAAGTTAACCATGTCCATATCTAAGAAAGACTTAGCGTTTTGTACCTGCGCCTGCTGACGGTTGTTTAGGTTAGTAAGATCTAACTGTGTCATGGCAGCTGCATCAGCCATTACTTTAGCATTAGCAGCACTAAGGTTAGCTAAGTCTACAGACTGTGCCATACGAGCATTCTCAAGAGCAACCTGCTGTTCAGCAGTGAAGTTCATGTTAGCAATCTCTGAGATCTTAGAAGCGTTAGCTACACGAGCCTGGAAGTTTGGTTAAACTCTAGCCCTAAAAACTCAGCACGTTTCTCAGCAGCAAACATAGCAGCTTGTTGTTTATTACTTAGGTTAGTTAACTCAAATGTAGCAGAGGTCTGCGCATCCTGTACAGCGATAGGCATTGCTGATTCCATGGCGGCTTGAATAGCAGCCTGACCAGCCATAGAAGAAGCAGACAACCCACGTGCAGCCATCTGTGCAGCTGCAGCCCTCATAGCACCAGCAGCCCATGCAGGAGGTTCACTACCCTCAAACTGCTCCATCAAGCCCGTAAGCTGACCCTGTACTGTAGCATCTGTAGAAGGAGCACCTGTAGCAGCGGCGAAGTTAGTCTCTTTCTTGACACGCTCCATGTCAACAGTAGAGCCTTCAATCATCTCCCCTTCTTGCAGAGTACGAGCATCTACAGGCTGCACCCTACGTGCTTCTGATAGCTGTGCAGCGGAAATACCAAGCTGAGCAAGCTTATCTGGTGACATAGATTGTGCATCAACTAAAGCTTCTGCGCTAGGCTTACCTGTAGCAGCCTCTAAACGATCCAGTACATCTTTTGTTGTAGATTCTACAGAGAGAGGCTCATAGGTAACTGCATCTGTCTTAGTGGGTGTCGTAACATCTGCTGCAGTTTCTGCAGTATCTACTACCATATCTGTAGTAGCAGCTACGTCTCCTGTACCTTCAGCGATCTCTCCTGCAGTTTTATCCTCTTCTGATATAGTAGCTACATCAGCTGTCTTGGTCATCGACCCTGGATCTGTTGCAGCTTTTACATTTAACTCTGCGCTTGTAGGAACTTGTGTAGTTTTATAATCAGAATAAGCAAGAGAGTATTTTTGTTTAGCATTGTTTACATTTGTTTGTGCATCTGTAACAGCTTTTACTAACGCTTCATTTTCAGGGTCTGCTTGTTGTGCATTAATGGCATCCTGCAGGGCAGTGTTTGCTGTGGACACCTCTTCTCTCGTTGTGTCAAGAGGATTAACAGTGCCACCCTCTGCATAGCCTTTCTTAGTAGCCATGCCACCATAAGCCATACCAATACGATTCTGCGCTACCTCTGCCATCTTACCGACACGAGCAGCAGCACCAGGCTGTGACGCTAAGTAAGCAGCTTGTTCATCAGCCTGCATACCCTGCATTTCAGGTATAATCTTACCCATCTGTTCTGGTGTGAACCCTGCAAACTTCTTAGCCATAATTACTTATTCCCTAACTGCATCCATACTGCACCAGCTATGAATGTTATAATTGCGATTGTTGTTACCTTTACAAATGTAGTCCAGATACCTTTACGTGTATCACGCCATACTTCTAATAGGTCTCGCATTTCGTTGATGTCTTTGGCTGCACTGTCATCGTGCAAACCTATAGCTGACAAAGCCTGCTTAGCTCCACGTCTTGCAGCCCTGTCTAGCATAGCTTCTAGCTCGTCTGGTGTCAAGGATATAGATGTCATATTACTTATTCTTTCAACTTACCACTAAGAAGTCAAGCACTTACGTTTTCATTATGTAGCAAAGCGCATAGTACGGAGGCAGGTTAGCATCGGTGGCGCTGGAACCTGTGCTATCAGTAGACCCACTAAGCGTGTGGCTGTGTGATGCGTCTATCGTATATCTAGAGCCAGAATATTGAGAGCCATCTCCTGCTGGACCTATACCTGTGGCATTAATAGAGACTATCCCGGTTGCAGCGTTGGGCTTTGAGGTATCAAACGTACCAGTTAGTGAAGCGGTGCTAGTAGAACCGGCATTTAATGTGTGCGTGTGGGCTACCACAGTAGCATCCGCAGAACCACCAGTGGCACCGACTGCATAAGTACTGCCAGCACCTACGACAAACCTATTGCGAAGGTCAGGTGTGCTGTTGCTTCCGTCACACAATACATAGCCAATGGGAATGGCATTTGCAGCGCCAGACCAAAGAATAATGCCTCCAGAAGGCATTGCATTTATTGAATCCAGCTGTGTCTGTAGACCATCAATGTTAGAGATAGTGTGGTTGTGACTATCATCCGCTACTACAGCGTTAATGCTTATGTTAGATGTACCATTGAAGTATACAGATCCAGATACATCACCCGTAAGGCTAATCATACGTGCTGTCTGTAGTGCAGTAGCTGTAGAGGCATTACCTGATAAAGCACCCTCAAATGTACCTGCCTTAATACGCTCACCGAATACAGACCACTCATCCTCTGACTCATCCCAATAGAAAGACTTATTAGCGGATGTACCACGTTCAATAGTAATACCTGCATCCTGACTAGGTGTGCCTGTCTCATCAGAGTTAAGTGTCAGTGTTGCATCACCAATGTTTACATCATTAGAGTTAACAGTAGTTGTAGTACCGTTCACAGTCAGATTACCGTTAACGATAGCATTGTTAAATGTTACGTTGGATGATGTACCAACAGCCTGACCAATAGAGAACTGACCGCTTGAGTATGTTACGCCTGTACCTGCACTAAAGTGTGCACGTGTCTCAGAGGCACTAGGTCCAGTGTACGTAATAGCACCTGCAGAGTAGGTCAGGCTACCGTCACCACCAGCGTCAGTGACACTAATAGCAGCCTTAGCAGCTGCAGTAGCACGTGCATCTGTGTAGTATAGGTTAGTTGTGCCTTCTGCTACAGTGTCTGTATTACCTTGTGTAAAACTAATAACGCCTGTACCTGAGTTGTAGCTAAGGCTACCCGT
>JGI26084J50262_1001027_pt1 | contig 15912 bp, 16 predicted proteins | sample SaaInl6LU_22_DNA_FD_50262 | JGI IMG/M metagenome (IMG submission 50262) | reverse complement strand
AGTCTTACGTTTCGAGAACTCATGGCTAGCCCGTGTGGTTCACGTTTTATTGGAACCACCCTTATCTTTACACTTGAGTCGGTGATCTCGACGAGTTTTTTGACTACTACTGTCTGCTGAAAATCCTTTTGACCAAAATATGCAGCTGTGGGCGATATGAGTGAAAACAGCTGGTGAAGCACGTTACATACGCCTTGAAAATGACCAGGTCTGCTTGCTCCTTCTATTTTGTGTTCTAATTCACCTATGGCAAAGATCATTTGTTTGTAGTCAGATGGGTATACATCGTCATAGCTGGGAAGGAACAAAATAGAACAGTCATTTTTTACAAGCTTTTCGATGTCTTGCTCTATAGGCTTCGGGTATTTTTCTAAGTCTACTGCATCGCCAAATTGAGTTGGATTTACAAAAATACTACAAACGGTTATATCGTTTTCACTTACACTAGCATCTATGAGTGAGAGGTGACCTTGGTGTAAGGCCCCCATGGTGGGAACGAACCCGATTGTAACTTTTGGTTGCTCTTTCCGTAATGCAATTAGGTGCTTTTTAAGCGTGTCGGATGTCTTTATTATGTGCATGTATATACAAAAAAAATACTACAAATACAATACTTGTACGTTGTTATTGTCGATGTGTACGGCAGTATCTTTGCAATTGTAAAACATTAATACGTTCGATGGATAACACACAGGAAAGAAAAAAAATTCTATTTATCTCGTCTGAGATGAGACCTTTTTTAGATGGAGATACGCCATTAGCCGAAATAGCACGATATCTCCCACAAAAAATTCAAGAAAAAGATAACGAAGTACGCATACTTGTCCCTCGTTTTGGGGTGATAAACGAACGACGTAATAGACTGCACGAAGTAGTAAGACTCTCAGGCATGAATATTACCATAGATGATAATGATAACCCGCTTACTATTAAGGTAGCCTCTATTCCAAACACCAAGATGCAAGTTTATTTCTTGGACAATGAGGATTTCTTTCACCGTAAGTTCGTGTACAATGACGAGAACGAAGAGTTTTTTGCAGACAATGACGAACGAACCATCTTTTTCTGCAAAGGTGCCTTAGAGACCGTTAAAAAATTAGGTTGGTACCCAGACATCATTCATTGCCAAGGTTGGATGACAAGTTTAATCCCGCTTTACCTAAAGACATTGTACAAAGACGAGCCAGTGTTTTCTAACGCTAAGGTGATTTATTCGGTATATGAAAATGATTTTAAAGAAGACCTAGGCGAAGACTTTATGCGTAAGGCAAGTCTTAACTATATAGAGGACGAAGAGTTAGAGCCGTTTTCCAAAGCAGACTGTACAAGTATGCATATGGGCGGTGTAGCTCACGCAGATGCTGTAGTAAAGTGCCGTACCATAGATGAAACGGTTAGTCAAAAAATAGACTCGATAAGCAAACCTGTTCTCAACCATACAGATGAACAAACAGCAGATAACTACTTGAATTTTTACAATTCGTTATTTGCAGATAAAGAACAATAATTGTGAAACACAACAATAGAAAAATAAAAGTTAAGGGGTTGTTGCCCCTTTTCTTTTTACTTGCCGTTGCCGCTTGTAAAAAAGAAGCAACTGACATAGGTCTTACGCTAGTAGAAAACGATGTGCTGGAAAACTCCGAAAAGGCTTCTTTTAGCCAAGCAGTTTGCCGTACCGTACAAGACGACTCTATACGAACAGATTTCCTCTCTACGGGCTTGTTTGGGATGGTAAACGACCCAGAAGTGGGCACTAGTATAGCAAGCCTTATCATAGAGCCAAAAATAACGGAATCTGGAGATGGGTTCGCAGACAAAACAGCAGATTCTACACGGTTGATATTAAAATTTGATCTGAACCAATCGGTAGGTGGTGTACCATACTTGCTTAGGCACGGAGATACTGCCAGCCAAATCGCCTTTGATGTATATAAGCTAAATGAAGACATGCCTGACGACTCTGTGGCCATATATGATAGCTATAGACCTGAACTGGGTGCAAAAATTGGCGAATACACAGGTGCGTTTAACTTATTAAATAAGGAGGAAATCATAGGGGATGACACATTTGATATATCTCCTGAGATAATTATAACTTTAGACAACACTTTTGGCCAAGAGATATTGGACCTGAGTTCTTTTAATAANGATGAGCTTAAGACTATACTGAAAGGGGTGGTACTGGTGCCCAAAAATGTTATTTCAGGTGATGGAGTTATTGTAGCTATAGAAACACGCTCTACCCTATCTCGAGTGCTGGTGTATTATGACACTACTAATGTGACCATACCACTTGGTGTGAGTTCCAAATCAATCAACTACTTCGAGACCACACCCAATGCTGCGGTAGCATCACAGCTAGGTGGAAGTGGACATTTTGACAAGACCTACCTACAGTCAATGAACGGGACAAAAATTAAGATTGAGTTCCCAGACCTAAACACATTTATACAACAGAACACAGATAAAATAGTAATAAATGAGGCACACATGACGGTTTTAGTAGATCAGAGTACAATCACAAGTGAGTACGCTGTTCCACCTAGGGTTTTGTTATATGCGGTAGATACGCTAACCGATAAGACTGTTTTCTTCGAAGATCTTACAGATTTTCAGAATCAAACTACGTTGAATTATGGAGGTGCTTATGATGCAGGAATCGTAGGTTATAACTTTAGGTTTAACAGATTTTTACAACGCTTAGTAGATGATTACAGAACACGCGGAGTAGATAATTTTAACGGTTTTTACCTGAGAGTACCTACAGACTCGCCACTTACTCCNCACAGAGCAGTGATAAACACCAATACAGCACAAGAAGCAATCAAGATTTCTGTGACGTATACAAAACTCAATTAGCAGCAATCTGTTTTATTTGCAGTAATGTCAGACATAAGGTTAGTCGGTAAACAGCACAACGATCACAAGTCTGTGATAAAAGTGGGAAATGAGCTTGTTGGAGCTAAGGAACTCTGTCTCATAGCTGGCCCTTGTGCGGTAGAGTCAGAGCAACAATTAGATGAAATAGCAAAAGGCGTTTCTGACTTAGGTGTAAAATTTATGAGAGGAGGAGCATACAAGCCCCGCACATCTCCATACGCATTTCAAGGATTAAAAAAAGAAGGGCTCAAACTACTCAAAGCGGCATCAGACAAATACGGTGTAAAGATCGTTACCGAAGTGCTAGACACTACGCTTATAGAAGAGGTGTATCCGTATGCCGACATACTACAAGTAGGATCTCGTAATGCTAAAAATTATCAATTCTTGAAAGAATTGGGCAAAGTAGACAAACCGATACTTCTGAAAAGAGGAATGAGTAGCACTATAGAAGAATGGCTCCTTGCCGCTGAATATATAATGACTGGNGGCAATGAGAATTTAATACTGTGTGAGCGTGGAATTAGAACGTTTGACACTTCGGTGAGAAACACCATGGANATAGCAGCTATTCCACTCGCCAAAGAACTAAGCCANCTACCCGTAATAGCCGACCCAAGTCAAGGTACCGGGAAGAGAAGCCTAGTAACACCACTCTCTTTAGCCTCTATAGCGGCAGGAGCAGATGGGCTAATGATAGAAGTACACAACGAGCCAGAAGAGGCGTTGTCTGACGGTTTTCAGAGTATGTACCTCAACTCTATGGGCGAAATGATCAAAGTGCTAAGAGCTCAGGCAGAGCACTCAGGCAGAACATTAAACTTAACAAAACAACCAATAACAGTATGAACTTAGCTATTGTAGGCTCTACCGGTATGGTAGGCCGAACTATGCTTCAGGTTTTAGCAGAACGAGGTATAGAAGTAGAAAACTTATATCCCGTAGCCAGTAAATCATCACTAGGAAAAAAAATAACCTATGGTGGTAAATCGTATGATGTCTGCTTACTGGAAGATGCCATCGAAAAGGACCTTGATTTTGCCTTATTCTCAGCTGGTGGTGGGCTCTCCAAGGAGTGGGCACCAAAATTTGCGGCAAGGGGAGTAGTGGTGATTGATAATTCTTCTGCTTGGAGAATGGAAGAAGAATGTCCGCTTGTGGTACCTCAAATTAATCAGTCAAGTATCTCAAAAGACAGTAAGATAATCGCAAACCCCAACTGTTCTACCATACAGCTGGTGATGGCTTTAGCACCACTAGATGCAGAGTTTAAGATAAAGCGACTCGTTATATCTACCTATCAAAGTATAACCGGTACAGGAAAAGATGCCGTAGACCAAATGGAGCAAGAGCGTGCCAAAGGTCAGTCGGACAATATGGTATATGCCTATCCTATTGACAAAAATTGTATTCCGCATTGTGATATCTTTTTAGAAAACGGCTATACCAAAGAGGAAATGAAACTGGTACACGAAACCAGAAAAATATTGAACAAACCCAACCTTCCTGTTACAGCAACCGCAGTGCGTATTCCTGTGGTAGGTGGTCATTCCGAATCTGTGAATGTAGCTTTCGAAAATGACTTTGAAATAGAGCGAGTAAGAGAACTTCTTGCCAACACAGAAGGTGTATCTGTGGTAGACGATATAGACAATAACATATACCCTATGCCTATCAATGCTGAAGGTAAGGATGATGTGATGGTAGGAAGAATTAGAAGAGACGAGTCACAAGCCAACACCCTCAATATGTGGGTAGTAGCAGATAATTTGAGAAAAGGTGCTGCAACTAATGCAGTAGAAATTTTAGAAAAACTAGTACAGAAATAATATGCCAGCAGGATTTTTTACCCTACCCGTTTCCAGAGTAACGCGAGAAACTAAAGATGCCGTGAGTATCTCATTTGATGTACCGAGCTTGATGGCATCGCAGTACACGTATAAAGCAGGTCAGTACCTTACGTTTAGTATTATGATAAACGGTGAAGAGGTGCGTAGGTCGTATTCTATGTGCAGTAGTCCTTTGGGAGACGAGGAAATCACCATTGCCGTAAAAGAGGTAGAAGGCGGTAAAATGAGCACATATCTCAATAGTCAAGTGAAGGAAGGTGATGTGCTAGACATTATGCCACCTATGGGTAAGTTTATTCTAGAACCAGATGCCAATGCAGCAAATCATTACTTCCTATTTGGCGGTGGAAGTGGAATCACTCCACTGTATAGTATTATCAAAACAGCATTGATATCGGAGCCCAATAGCAAGTGCTACTTAGTGTACGCCAACAGAGACGAAGATAGTATCATTTTCAAGGAGCAAATAGATGCTTTAGAGGCTGCTCACGATAATTTTAAGGTGATACACAGCCTTGACAAACCCAAGGGAGCTTGGATGGGTCACAGAGGTTTCCTTACCAAAGAAAAGGTTTCGGAAATTGCTCGACAAGAACTAGGACTTAATTACCCCGTAGCTCAATATTATACGTGCGGACCAAGCCCTATGATGGATGTAGTGGTAGAAGGACTGAAAACAATAGGTGTGCGAGATGAAAATATTCATACGGAGTATTTCACTGCAGTATCTAAGAAAGAACAACCTGCCGACGAGAGCAACGAAGGTACCGAGGCACTAAATTACAGTGAAGAGGTAATAGAACGTAAGATTCAGGTAGAGGTTTTTGGTGACAAAAAAGAGATAACTGTAAAGCCAGAACAGACTATACTCATAGCGGCACAGGATGCTGGACTTGATCCACCATATAGTTGCTGTGTAGGGGTTTGTACCACGTGTAGAGCACGATTAAAAAGTGGTAAAGCGTCTATGGACGAACGCGAAGGACTAAGTGATGCTGAGATAAACGAAGGATATATCTTAACCTGTCAAGCACATCCACTAAGCGATGATATTGACTTAGTGTTTGAGTAAAAGTTTATTAGGCGTTATGCCAATATTTTTACTTCAAAACCTGCTTCGGTCTTTTTGATAGTAAGACCTTCGTCGTAGTATATTCCTAGGTCGTGTTTAGGGATTTTGTAATCCGTAAACCCAGCCTGAGCCATAAATGCTCTAAGTTCTTTTTCAGTAGAAAACATCTCATTGTGGTGTGATTTCAGAGGCATCTTTTCTTGAGTGTCGGCAGTAGATTTATAGTTTTCCAACATACTTTTTATCTTCTCTAGGTATGCGTCATCTATATCTATTGGAACGGCTATTGTGATTACTTTTTTCTTATTCTTGGTCATCCAAAATTGCGAGCGACAAGAGCTGCTACAAAATTTTGCAGTCTTACGATTCGCAAGAAACTCTTGATTACAATTTTGACATTTCAACGCAGTGGATTTATGGTTCTGCTGAAAACCTTTAGTTGTTCTGTAAAGTGCCATTTGCTGTTGCATAGTTCAAAGGTAACATGCACCTGAATAACGTTTATTAACGCTTAAAAAATGAGTGAATAGGAAAAAGTACAATTGCTAATTGTACTATAAATCCCAAACAGAGTGTTTGCGATGAATTAAATAGTGCCGAATATTGAGCCAGAAAGCAAGTACAAAGTAGATAATTACAGGACTGCCAAAGGTAAAAAATGAAACATAGATAAAGTACAGGCGAATGGTGCTAGAACGTATGTTAAACTTGTCGCCTAAGTAAGCACACACCCCAAAGGCGTAGTTTTCTATTTTTTTTTTGATTTTTTCCATACCTATTTGAGCAGCAGCTTTTTGCCTAAGTTACATTGTAAACAACGCTGAGATTTACAATATGTTTTATACAGGTGTAACAATGCTTGTGATGTCAATGCATTTTTACTATCCATACCTATGGTTTTCCATTGGGTAATAATCGTGTTTTTCTCCGAAGTTATGGATTGCAAATACGCCAAGGATTTGTCTGTAGCCCCGTCTTTTTTATTTTTTTCATAAAAGAACACGAATGGTATAATGGCATTCAGAAAAAGGTGGTTGACAAATCCGGTGGAGATTCCTTTGGTTTTCTTTTCTGATGATTTTTTGAATGTATAATGCGTTTCCCAATAATCAGAGGGCGTAAAAGTGAGCTTACGTTTTACTTCATCTACAGCGGGCAAATCCAGGACCTTTTGTATAAATAATGGTACGTGATGAAAAAACGCGGCTAGCTGCGCTATTTTTACGGTAGGCAGGTTCATAGGTCGCATTCTACCTGTTTTGAGTAAAGTGTGTGATGAGCTTAGCCCATACTTTTGGCTAAGAAAACCCCACTCCTTTTGCAAACCAACATAATAATTGTCGGCAATTTCATCGCGTAACAAACCTGCTGCTCCAAAAAACAATGCCTCAAGCTGAAAGAGTGACTTGTGATGTTTCTGTATGATGTCATAAGTGACCATATTAGCTAATTCTTCAAAAGCCTCGGTGTTAGCGGGCATTCCAAAGCTACGTACTAAAGCCGTAAAAAAAGCATGGTTCCAGTCTCCTTTGGAATGGGTAAGGTAAGTGTCAAATGCAGCACAACGAGATTCTAGCCGCTCTACAATCATGCGGTCTAACCACATGTTTTTATCAAAGTCGCTGAGCGTATGCACTTGATTTTCACAAGGGATGTATGCCTTGTTTTTCATTAGGCGGTCGTATTTTAAAAGTGCCGCATTGTTTATCCTATCGCCTATCGCCAAGGATGGAACGCTGGTGCTATCCTCACGCACTACATCTGTAAGTATGGAGTAGCACACGTGAAGTACTACATTATTAAAAGCCTTGTCCTGATGGTGGGCGTGGTGATTCCAGTCTTTCCCATCTATATGAATCTCTACAGAGCCATAATGCGTAGTATCGTCTATGATAATCTTGGCATTTTCGAAATCGGGACCATTGCTCCTATTCAAAAATCCTTGGTTTATTACCTGAATGTGTTGACCACTATTGGTGGTGAGATTTTGGGTGTCGTACAACTGGTGCTCCCATATAAACTGAAGCAAATCTTCGTTGTACCGAAAACTCATAGGTGGGTAGTATAGGGTTGTGTTTCTTCGGCGAGTTCTTTGGCTTTGGCTCGGGCTACTTCTGCAAAATCACTGTTGCCCGAAGCGTAAATGATGCCGCGAGAAGAGTTGATGAGCAATCCACCGTTTTTGTTTTTACCATTTTGGCATACTTCGGTAGCACTACCTCCTTGAGCACCTACACCGGGTATGAGCAGAAAATGATCGGGAACAATGTTGCGTATTTCTTGCAGCGCATCTGCCTTGGTTGCTCCTACTACAAACATGAGGTTCTCCATAGTGCTCCACGTGCTTACTCGTTGTAGCACGGTTTGGTAAAGCGGCGGATGGTACAAGGCATTGGTCTGAAAATCAAGACTTCCTTGGTTAGATGTCAGTCCTAATACGATCGTTATTTTTTTATCAAATTTCAGAAAAGGCTCTACACTATCTAGCCCCATGTATGGAGCTACCGTGATGGCATCAAAATCCATCGTTTCGAAAAAAGCTTTGGCATACATGGTACTCGTGTTGCCTATATCACCACGTTTTGCGTCAGCTATGCTCAATACATTGCTCGGCAACATTTCTCTTGTTTTTTCCAGTACTTTCCACCCCTCGCTTCCTAGTTGCTCGTAAAATGCTGTGTTCATTTTGTAGGCTACAGCATAGTCTTTTGTTGCGTTTATGATCTCACGATTAAATTCCAGTATACCCGAAGTGTTTTTGGGTACTCCGTCAGGTAACTTGGTTATATCCGTATCTAAACCGACACATAGATAGCTTTTTTTCGACTTGATTTCTGAGATTAACTGAGATACATTCACACTTCAAAAAAAACTAAAATAGTGTGTATTTTAAGAATTATTTACTTTTACCGCCTATTATGAAAAGGATTTTAACACTTACGGTGATTATAAGCATAAATTACCTGTCCGTAGTAGCTCAAGATAAAGGAGTTTTTAGTGGGAACTTTCAATCCAATTTTTCGGTTTTCTTAAGAGATTCGCTTATTGGAGCAGTGGAAGGAGCCTCTCCTCAGTATGGCAAACAGATAAGCAGTTCTGAGGCGTGGTTGTATATGAACTATGATATCAAAGGGTGGCACTTTGCTGCACGATATGATTTGTTTAACAATAGCAATCTGCTAAACAGAGCCGGTGCTTACTCAGATCAAGGTTTGGGTTTTTGGCAGGTGAAAAAAAGCATAGGCGACCTGGAGCTTACTGCAGGTTCTTTTTATGATCAGTTTGGTTCGGGAGCGGCGTTTAGAGCTTTTGAAAACAGGCTTATCGGTATAGATTACGCTATGGAAGGTGTACGTGCTAAGTACACTATATCGGATGATTTTGTGGTAAAAGCATTTACCGGAAGACAAAAAGGTGGCCTGGAACGGCGATTTGATGCTTCACCACAAGTGGTAAAAGGTATCAATGCCGAAAAAGGGTTTTATACCGAGTCAGGAGGTATTATTAATGTAGGAGCCTCTGCGGTAAATCGTACTTTAGACGAAAATTCTTACTCCAAATTAGTGACGGAGATACAAGAGTTGAACCTGAGCGTAGAAGATGGTTTTTATCCCAAGTATAATACTTACGTGATGAATGGATATTTCAATGCATCACTAGGCGATTTTGGTTTCAACGGTGAGTTCAATTACAAAACGGCAGAGCCTATTAAAGATAACAATGCGAACTTATATAGCAGCGATGGCACGCTTGTGTTGGCAGGAATGAGCTACTCCAAAAGAAAACTAGGTGCCAATAAGAAAGGTGGCCTTGGAGTGAATGTGCAATATCGTAGAATAGACAATTTTGCACTCAATGTATCTCCATACTCGGAACTATCGCTACTACAAGGCTTTTTATCATACCAGCCATCACTCAGCAGACAGGCGAGCTACCGAATGTTAGCACGCTATCAGGCACCTGCCCAGTTTGTAGGTGAGCAAGGCATACAAGCGGAGGTGATTTATTCATTTAATAAAAAGACAAATGCGACACTCAATTTTTCTGACATTACAGACCTCAACGGTGAGCAGCTCTTCAGGGAGCAGTTTGTGCAAGTAGAGCATAAGATTAACAAGAAATGGAAAGGTAAAGTGGGCCTTCAGATGGTGACGTATAATCAAGCGGTATACGAAGTAAAAGACCCTAAAAAAGCTAAAAATGTAGAAACAATAACGCCATTTGCTGAGGTAACTTACAAGATAAACCGTAAAAACAGTATTAGACTAGAATCACAAATGCTGAATACGGAGCAAGACTTAGGAAGTTTTTATCACGGCATATTGGAGTGGAACAATTCACCCAAGTACTCAGTGGCGATAAGTAATATGATAAACACCAATCCGGTGCGAATTGTGAACGAATCATTAGCAGACCAAGTGCTACACTATCCAAGTGTATTTGTGAAGTATAATGTTAAAACTACTTCATTTACAGCGGCCTACATTAAGCAAGTAGAGGGTGTGGTATGTACAGGTGGTGTATGTAGGCTAGAGCCTGCTTTTAGTGGGTTAAGGTTTACACTCTCTACACAGTTTTAAGTCGAGTAAGCTATTGTTTCAATACAAAAGCTTCCATATTGTATCGTTGGGTAAATTGGTCTAAGATGTTTTTACTATCGGCTTTATCTCCGGTAGAAGCAGCTATTACACGATGTAGTCCACGTATTTCTTTTATGACGCCTTCTTTCCCTTTGGATTGTAGCTTACGCAAAAAATTTTCGGCATTAGATCGCTTAGAAAAACTACCAACGAGTAAGAGGTAAGGGTCGTTTACGTTTATAGAGCCACTACTATTTACAACATCTGTAGCATCGGTGGTGCTTTCGTCTATTGTTTCGTCAGTGGTGGTTTCGGTGTATGTATCATCTATTACGTCACCGGCAGTACTCTCATCGGCATAGCTTGCAGTATCTTCAACATAGGGGTCGATGCTATCAGAAGTAATGTCTGTTGTTGGTTCTTCTGTACCGCTAGTTTCACCTTGGTCTACCGCTGTAGGATCGCTTGCAGCAAATAGGTTGCTTAGGTTAGTAGGTCTAAAAAAAACAAACCATACAAATGCTGTGAANGCTAAGATGTAGGTAAACCANTTAAGGAAATTCATAATACAAAAGTAAATGTACAAAGGGTATTATACCACCCTAGTCGCTAAATGTCGTGTTTTAACTTGTTTTATTTGGCCCAAGCTTAGCAAATCTTCGTAAAGCAAAAAGCCTCACACGCTATGTGCAAGGCTTCTTTGTGTTATTATGAATGGAGCTTATTTAGCAGCAGCAAAACGGCTAGCTATTTCGTCCCAGTTTACTACATTAAAAAACGCTGCAACGTAATCAGGTCTTCTGTTCTGGTAGTTTAGGTAGTAAGCGTGTTCCCACACGTCTAATCCTAATATTGGTGTTCCACCGCAGCCTATTCCTGGCATAAGTGGATTGTCTTGATTTGCAGATGAGCATACTTCAAGCTTACCACCATTTACACATAACCAAGCCCATCCCGAGCCAAAACGTGTGCCAGCAGCTTTGCTAAATGCAGCCTTAAACTCATCGAAACTTCCAAAAGCAGCATCTATAGCAGCAGCAAGGTCTCCCGTTGGGTTTCCGCCGCCATTAGGACTCATTGCCGTCCAAAATTGATTGTGATTATAGTATCCACCACCATTGTTTCTTACAGCATTGTTGCTCATATCTAGGTTGGTAAGGATATCTCCTATGCTTTTGCCCTCTAGGTCTGTTCCGGCAACGGCATTGTTTAGGTTGTTGGTATATCCATTGTGGTGCTTGGTGTGATGGATTTCCATGGTACGAGCGTCTATGTGTGGCTCAAGTGCATCGTGTGCATACGGTAATTGTGGTAATTCAAATGACATGTTATTTCTTGTTTATTTGTTTGTGTTCAAAAGTAATATTAGAACATCATAATGATAATTTTGTTTATCAATAATGGAATTAGAAGAAGTTATCGTTAAACGAAGATCCCTTTTTCCCAAGCAGATGAGTGGGAAGCAAGTGCCGCAAGAGTTTATAGCTAAAATGCTAGAAATGGCGAATTGGGCACCTAACCATCGCAATACAGAGCCGTGGCGATTTAAGGTGTACACTGGTGAGGCTATGCATGCTTTGCTAGATGAGTGTAAATCGTGCTATGTGAGGGATACGCCTGCCGAAAAATTTAAACGTATAAAATTAGAAAAGATAGAGGAACGCAAAAGCCAGGTAAGTCATATCATAGCGATATGTATGCACCGCAACTCGAAAAAGAGTGTAGTACCGGAATGGGAGGAGCTAGCAGCTACTGCTATGGCGGTGCAGAATATGTGGCTTACTCTCGCCGCAACGGACAAGTATGGTGGCTACTGGAGTTCACCAGCGTATGCTATGGGCGATGCGTTTAGAGCGTTTCTTCAGTTAGAAGACGATGAGCGTTGCTTAGGTTTGTTTTATGTCGGCAACATAGCCCAAGATGCTGTGCTGGCACAAGGCAAACGTGGAGATTGGCAAGAGAAGGCTAGTTTTAATGGTTAAAGGGGAGGTAAAAAGGCAGTTTGTAACTACAACTTGCTTTACGGTTCTAAATGATAATATAGAGATACGAACAAACTTGGATATGTTAGGCACACAAATACTGTGACGTTAGGTACAGTAATCGAAGACCTTTTAACTTCGGATGAAGGTGACACANTATTATTTAGAAATCGTATAGACTCATTAAGGTTAACATTGGTAATTAAGAGCTTAGAATCAAAATCCTCCGTTAAATCGACGTATAGCGACAATGTTGATCTGCTGTTAAACAAAGAATACTATTATTGGTCTAAATATGAAACACCCTCACAGGACTTTAAGCCAGATTGGTTTAACTCTTATTATCACGATAGCTTTCTAAATGACCTTCATCGGGCTAAAGTTTTGTACAGTCTAAACTTTATAGATTAATGCCAAACGCATTACAAAACTCAAATCTATACGTATTAAACACCAAAAACTTCTTAGGCTATTTTCCTTTAAATGACGTANAAGTAATATACGGCAAATGTTATTTCTATTGCCCTGATGGTACACTGTTTGAAATTAGGGAATACAATATGGGTGTGAGGGTGTACTAAAGCGTCTACAAAACCACCCTGCCCATTTTCCCACCTTTTCCACATCACTTGCTAGGTGCTTTTTATCCAATAACTTTGCCCAATTTTAAACTGTAATGCCTAAAGATAGTAGTATAAAACACGTCCTAATCATCGGTAGTGGACCCATCATCATCGGACAAGCCTGCGAATTTGACTACAGTGGTAGCCAAGCCGCACAAAGTTTGAGAGAAGAAGGAATAGAAGTTTCGCTCATAAACTCTAATCCGGCCACTATCATGACCGACCCCACCATGGCCGAAAACGTTTACCTCCTGCCGCTTACCACAGCCAGTTTGGAGAAAATACTCATAGAGCAACCTAGCATAACCCACGTACTACCTACCATGGGAGGGCAAACTGCTCTAAACCTCGCCATAGAAGCCGAGGAAATAGGCCTGTGGGATAAGTACAATGTGAAAATACGTGGTGTAGATATTGCCGCCATAGAAAAAACAGAAAATAGGGACCTTTTCCGCTCATTTATGATAGAGCTGGGCATTCCTATCGCTACCAGCAAGATAGCAAACTCGTACCTAGAGGCTAAGGAAGTAGCACAGCAAATCGGATTTCCGTTGGTGATTCGCCCTTCATTTACCATGGGTGGATACGGTGGTGGATTCGTACACAAGAAAGAAGAATTTGACGAAGCGGTAAAACGCGGGCTGGAAGCATCGCCTACACACGAGGTGCTGGTAGAGCAAGCAGTACTCGGCTGGAAAGAATACGAGCTCGAGCTGCTCCGAGATGGAAACGACAACATTGCTGTAATCTGTACCATAGAAAACTTTGACCCGATGGGTATTCATACGGGTGAAAGTATTACCGTAGCTCCTGCTATGACACTGAGCGACACGTGTTTCCAACAGATGAGAGATATGGCATTTGATATGATGCGAAATCTCGGAACTTTTGCTGGAGGATGTAATGTGCAGTTTTCGGTAAATCCGGAGGATGAGCAGATTATCGCCATAGAGATAAACCCACGAGTTTCGCGTAGTTCGGCATTAGCATCTAAAGCAACGGGATATCCTATTGCCAATATTGCTGCTAAGCTTGCCTTGGGTTACTACCTCGACGAACTCAAAAATCCGGTAACCAAAACCACTTCGGCGTTTTTTGAGCCAAGTATAGATTACACTATCGTAAAAATACCGCGTTGGGATTTCAAAAAATTCCCTGGTGCAGAAACCACTCTGGGCTTACAGATGAAATCGGTAGGTGAGGTGATGGCCATAGGAAGAAGTTTTCAAGAGGCTCTGCAAAAAGCATGTCAATCATTAGAATTAAAACGCCAAGGAATAGGTGCCGATGGGTATGAGTTGAAAAAACTAGACCCTATCTTGGAGAGTTTGGCTAATCCGAGCTGGGATAGAATATTCCACATACGCGATGCCATGGCACTAGGTGTACCTATCACCAGTATCCAGAAAATCACTAAAATAGATCGTTGGTTCTTAGAGCAGATTTATGAAATAGTAAAAATGGAGCGTGAGATTAAAAAATACACGCTAGATAATATAGATGCTGAAACTTTTAGGCTTGCCAAGCAAAAGGGATTTGCAGACTCACAAATAGCACATCTCATAGGTGGCGACATTACCGATATGGACGTGTATGCTAAGCGAACAGAAATGGGCATAAACCGAACCTATAAAATGGTGGATACCTGCTCGGCTGAGTTCACATCGCCTACCAATTATTTCTACTCCACCTTTGATGGGGAGAATGAAAGCAAGGTTTCGGACAAGAAGAAAATCATTGTTATCGGTTCAGGACCTAACCGCATAGGCCAAGGAATAGAGTTTGATTACAGTTGTGTGCACGGCATAAAGGCTGTACAAGAGTCGGGTTATGAAGCCATTATGGTGAACTGTAATCCTGAAACGGTAAGTACGGATTTCAATACGGCAGATAAGCTATACTTTGAGCCTGTTTTTTGGGAGCACTTTGGGATATCATCCAATTAGAAAAACCAGAAGGTGTAATCGTACAGCTTGGTGGTCAGACGGCACTCAAACTTTCCGAAAGATTGAGAGATGAAGGGATTAAAATCATCGGAACTTCGTTTGAAAACATGGACTTGGCAGAAGATAGAGGCTCATTCTCTACCTTGCTCAAGGATTTGGGTATACCCTACCCTAAATTTGGCGTAGCCGAAAATGCATATGAAGCGATAGAAGTTGCCAGAGAAGTAGGTTATCCTGTACTCGTACGTCCGAGTTATGTGCTTGGTGGTCAGGGTATGAAAATCGTCATTAATGATGAAGATCTCCAGAAAGCCGTAATCGATCTGCTTGGTGATTTGCCAGGTAACAAGGTACTAATTGACCACTTCTTAGATAGAGCCGAAGAGGCTGAGAGTGACAGTATAAGTGATGGCGAGGANTGTCANATCATAGGGTTAATGGAGCACATAGAGCCAGCGGGTATACACTCCGGTGATTCGTCGGCGGTGTTGCCACCATTTAGTTTCTCAGACAATGTGATAAATAAAATAGAAGCATACACCAAGAAAATAGCCAAGGCTATGAATGTGCGTGGATTGCTTAATATACAATTTGCAGTAAAAGACGAGGAGGTATATGTGATAGAGGCTAATCCGAGAGCAAGTAGAACGGTGCCATTCATCTGTAAAGCGTACCGAGTACCTTATGTGAATATTGCTACTAAAGTTATGCTAGAGCACAAAATGCTCAAAGACTTTGACATTAAGCCATACAAGCATGGATATGCGATTAAGCAGCCAGTATTCTCATTCAACAAATTNCCGAATGTNAANAAGGAACTTGGGCCAGAGATGAAGTCAACAGGNGAGGCAATACTCTTTGTTGAGGACACCAANGATCCTGCTTTCCGCGAGTTGTACAACCAAAAATCAATGTTTTTGAGTAGATAAGCGTGTTTAAGTACATCATCATAGGGCTTGTAGTCTATTGGTTATAC
>JGI26084J50262_1001021_pt1 | contig 15959 bp, 14 predicted proteins | sample SaaInl6LU_22_DNA_FD_50262 | JGI IMG/M metagenome (IMG submission 50262) | reverse complement strand
ATTGATGATGGTCGAGGTATGCCAGTAGACATTCATCCTGAACACAAGGTTTCTGGTGTAGAGCTGATAATGTGCAAGCTGCATGCTGGAGCAAAATTTTCAGGTGAAGATTATAATTTTTCTGGAGGTTTGCATGGAGTAGGGGTATCTGTTGTCAATGCTCTTTCAAAAAACCTATCTGTAGAAATTAAGCGGGATAGTCATAGGTTTGAAATGACTTTTGAGGGTGGCGAGAAAACTTCAGATCTAAAGAAAGTTGGAGACATAGGTCCTAGAAATACAGGAACCTCAATTAGCTTTGTGCCCGATCCACAATATTTTGAAACTATTAAGATTGAAAAAAATACTTTAAAGCATTTGCTTAAAGCTAAAGCAGTATTATGCCCAGGTTTAACTATTGAATATCAAGATGATACGAAGAATGAAAAGTTATCTTGGAATTATGAAAATGGACTAACGTCATATTTATCAGAGTCTTCTGGCGACATTGAATTACTCTTGGAAGAATCAATCTCATGCAGCAAATCAGGAAAAAATAATGCACTTGATTTTGTTCTAAATTGGTCAACAAAACCTGCAAAAAACCTTATGAATGAATCTTATGTGAATCTTATTCCCACAGCTCAAGGGGGATCTCACTTAAATGGTTTTAAAGCAGGCCTGTTGGAGTCAGTTAAAGAGTTTTGTGAGTTCAGAAATCTCATACCNAAAGGATTAAAAATAACAGCGGATGATGTAGTNCAACATAGTACGTTTGTTATTTCTTCAAAATTAACAAACCCNCAATTTGCTGGCCAAACCAAGGAAAGATTGGATTCAAAGGATCATCAAGCGTTTGTTAATTCCACAACCAAAGATATTCTGAGCATATGGTTTAACCAACATACCGAAGAGGGGGAAAAGTTAGCTGAACTGGCCATTGCATCTGCACAGGCCCGTACAAAAGAAATCAAAGTTGTTGATCGAAAGAAAACATTTCAAGGCCCCGCACTTCCTGGAAAACTTTCAGATTGTAATAGCACAGACTTAAATGAGACTGAGTTATTTTTTGTTGAGGGAGACTCTGCTGGAGGCTCAGCCAAGCAGTCAAGGGAAAGAAAATTTCAAGCCATCATGCCTCTGCGTGGGAAAATTTTGAATACTTGGGACTTAGAAAGCTCTGAAATTATGAAATCTGTTGAAATCAAAGATATAGCTACAGCCATTGGTGTTAATCCAGGTAGCTCTGATATAGATTCTTTAAGATATGGAAAAATTTGTATTTTAGCTGATGCTGATTCCGATGGCCTGCATATTGCTACATTGTTATGTGCTCTCTTTCTTCGACATTTCAAACCATTAATTCAAGCTGGGCATATTTTTGTTGCTATGCCCCCTTTGTTCAGAATAGATTGTGCCAAGGAGATCTTTTATGCCCTTGATGAAGATGAAAAAGATTCAATTGTAAAAAAATTAAAAACAAAGTCTGGAAAGCCAAAAATAGATATTCAAAGATTTAAAGGCCTTGGAGAAATGAATCCCTCGCAATTGCGTGAAACAGTTATGGATCCCAAAACAAGAAGGTTAGTTCAACTGACTATTACTTCAACCGATAATGTAAATAGCATGATGGATTTATTGCTTTCCAAGAAAAATGCAGGAGCAAGAAAAGAGTGGCTTGAAAAACGAGGCAAAATAGTAACAGTTTAATCATGAATAAAAACCCTAGTTCTATAAGTTTGAAAGAATATGCTGAGGAGTCCTACCTCAACTATTCCATGTATGTAATTTTAGATCGAGCGCTTCCTCATATTGGTGATGGCATGAAACCAGTACAAAGAAGAATTCTTTATGCAATGAGTGAATTAGGTCTTAATGCTGGATCAAAGTATAAAAAATCTGCTAGGACGGTAGGAGATGTTATAGGTAAATTTCATCCTCATGGAGATAGCGCAGCTTATGAAGCAATGGTTCTCATGGCGCAAAATTTTTCATTTAGATATCCACTGGTGGATGGGCAGGGAAACTGGGGTACTCAGGATGATCCTAAATCGTTCGCTGCAATGCGTTATACAGAATCTAAACTTACAGGCTTTGCTGATTTACTTCTTTCTGAATTAAAGCTTGGAACTGTTGATTGGCAGCCTAATTTTGATGGGTCCCTGCTTGAGCCAACAATTTTGCCAGCAAAGATACCGAGCATTCTTCTTAATGGTACTACAGGCATTGCTGTTGGCATGGCAACCGATATTCCATCTCACAATATAAATGAAGTTTTAGATGCATGTATACATTTGCTAGATAATCCAAAGTCTACAACAAAAGATTTACTAAAATTTATTCAAGGTCCTGATTTTAGTAATTCAGCACCAATTATTGTTTCTCCTGAAGAGCTTGTGGAGATTTATGATACTGGAAGAGGTGGATTTAAGATCAGGGCTCAATGGGATACTGAGGGTAATGATATTGTTGTTAGAGCTTTGCCTCATCAAGCTTCTGGCTCAAAAATTCTTGAACAAATTGCTGATCAAATGCAAAAGAAAAAGCTTCCCATGGTCATTGATTTGAGGGATGAGGGAGATCACAAAGAGCCAGTCAGACTGGTAATATCTTTGAAATCTAATCGCGTAGATGCAACAGAAGTCATGAATCATCTTTTTGCAACCACAGATTTACAAAAGAACTATCGTGCAAACATGAATCTAATCAGTCTAAAAGGATCTCCCAGAGTATTTGCTCTGAGAGACCTAATTGCTGAGTGGCTTAAGTTTAGGCAACAAACTGTAATGAGAAAACTCGAACACAGATTAGATCAAGTGCACGACAGAATTCATATCTTAGAGGGCTTATTAATTGTTTATCTAGATCTAGACAAAGTTATAAATATTATAAGAAATAGCGATGATCCAAAAAAAGAATTGATGAAGGCTTTTAAGATTTCTGAGATACAAACAAATGCAATTTTAGAAATTCGGCTGAGACAATTAGCTAAGTTAGAACAAATTAAGCTTGAAGATGAAAAGGGCTCTTTAGAAACCGAACGATCTGAGCTTGAAAAAATCATTAAGTCAAAGGCTAGGTTAAAAACATACATTAAAAATGAGCTTATAGAGATTAAAGAAAAGTTTGGAGATGATAGAAATTCACCAATTGAGTCTTCATCAGATGCCAAAGCATTTTCTGAAGAAGAAGTGGTGACATCAGAAGCGGTTACTGTAATTCTCTCTAAAGCAGGTTGGATAAGATCAGCTAAGGGCCACGATATTGATCCAACAAATCTTACCTACAGAGGGGATGATCAGTTGCAACATTTCGCTAAAGGTAGAAACAATCAAACTGCTGTTTTTTTTGATTCAGGTGGTAAGGCATTTTCACTTCCCGCCCACTCATTGCCATCTGCAAGAGGAATGGGCGAGCCTTTAACTGGAAGAGTGGTTGCTGAATCAGGCGTTACATTTGAGGGCGTTGCTATTGGAATTGATGAATCTCAGATCTTAATTGCTAATTCGGCGGGCTTTGGTTTTATCAGTCAATTATCCAATGCTATTTCAAATCAAAAAAAAGGAAAACAATTTATGAAAACTCCTGAGGGAGCCAGCGTTATTTCTCCAGTTGCNATCAATGAAAATCATAAATTTGTTGCCGCAACATTTTCCTCGCAGGATAACAAAGGCAAGGTAAGCAACAAATTGTTAATTTTCCCTATAGAAGAATTACCTGTTCTTCCCAGAGGCAAGGGAAATAAACTGATAAGTATTTCAACCAAAGCTTTCAAAGATAAAACCGAGTTTATGATGGACGTTTGTTGTCTCGCTGAAGACAGTAAACTTCACATTCATCATGAAGGAAAAACTGGCGGAAAAACATGGACCCTTAAAGATCTAGAGGAGTATATTTCTTCAAGAGCCAAGCGTGGGCGCGTATTACCTACTGGGTATAATGGAAGAATTATGCTCGAAGAGATATCGAAATCTAGCGAAGCTGCTCCTGAATAGCGCTTCTTAATATTTTCAAACCTTTCAATATTACTTTATCTTCAATAATCAGGCTTGGCGCGATACGAATGGTATGGTTGTTAGCTTTTAAAATCATCAACCCTTTTGCATAGCAGGCTTTCATCACAGTATCCAGATTAAGGGTGTCAGTTACATTTAATTTACACCCTATCCATAAACCCGAGCTTCTTATTGCGCTAAAGCATTTAAATTCTTTATTAATATTTTTGAGCTCTTTTAAAAATAACTTTTCTTTTTTCTTGACCCCATTAAGCAATGATTTTTTAGATAGCATGGTCATCACTTGCTCAGCCACAGCACAAGCCAGTGGATTTCCTCCAAAGGTAGATCCATGTGAACCAAGTTGCATGCATTCGGCAATTTTTGTAGATGTTAGTATTGCGCCTATAGGAATTCCTCCCCCAATGCCTTTGGCACAGCACATGATATCTGGCTTGATATTAAATTGTTCATAGGCAAAAAGGGTTCCAGTTCTTCCTGCTCCTGATTGAACCTCATCAACAATAATCAGGGCATTATTTAGTCTAGCGAGCCTTTTGATCTTTTGAATAAAATCCCTCTTTGCTTTAATTATGCCTGCCTCTCCTTGAACAAGTTCTATGATTACTGCGGCAGTTTTTTTTGTTATTACTTTTTCTAAGTTTTTTAATTCATTAAATGGATGATGCCTGATTCCTTCAGGCATAGGCCCAAATCCTTCCACAAACCTATCAGACCCATTGAGAGCAATGGTCATCATTGTTCGCCCATGAAAAGCATCGGAAAATGAAACGATTTCATTCTTCTTTTTGCTAATATTAGTGAAAGCATATTTTCGTGCTGTTTTGATCGCGCCCTCAACGGCCTCAGCTCCAGAATTAGAAAAAAAGACTTTTTCAGCAAATGTATGTTTGCAGAAAATTTTAGCCAATCTAAGTGCTGGCTCATTGGTAAGTAAATTCGAGAGGTGCCAAATTTTCTTAGATTGATTTACCAACGCTTTATTTAGGGCTGGATGGCAATGCCCCAAGCTAGAAACTGCAATTCCAGATGCAAAATCTATATATTTTTTATTTTTATCGTCCCAGACCCAAGACCCCTTTGCCTTCGAAGGAATAAACTCTGCCGGTTGGTATGTCGGCATCATATATCGGTTAAAATCTTTTCTAGTGACCATTTAAACTATTTTAATATGATTAGGGTTCAAGAAACTACAGAAAATAATTTTTTAATTGAGATTTCACCTAATTATTCATTGAGGGGATGGAGTCGAGTCATTTTTTTAGGCAGCATAGCTTTTATTTGTTTAGCTATAGGAGTTTTTTTTCTCATCATGGGTGCCGGATTGATTCTTCCGTTTGCAGGTTTAGAAGTCATCATTGTTTTTATTTGTTTTTATATTAGTTTCCGCTGGAGTCAGCAAAAAGAGATAATTTATCTCTCAAATGAAATAATTAAATTAGAGCGGGGAAGATTAATCAAAGAAAGGAGCTGGGAAGAGTTTAGAACTTTTGTGGTTCTCGAGGTTAAGACTGATCACCGAAATTTAAATCAATTGTGCTTTCAATCTAAAGGGAAAAGGTTTTACTTTGGATCTTTTTTGAATGAAGAGGATAAGCTTATTCTTAAAAATGAATTAAAAAGAATCATCAATCAGCTAAATGCCCTATCTCCAGGCCTTTAATTTTTTGGGAACCATCTCCATTTTGCCAGCTTGATAGTTAATCGTTGTAAGATCTTCATTTTTACCTTTAATCAGAGGCTGAAAATATCTCCGGGCTCTTTTCGTCATCCCCATTCCATCTGGCGAGATAAATCCAGCTGGAAGTTTTTTTTCAACATTTGCAATTTTTGTTAATGGCGCAGGAACAACCTCCCATCGATAGGGTGAAGAGCTTATACGTTTAATAACTGGCATAACTCCATTTAACCCCTTTACAGCATATTGAACTGCTTTTTTACCCACTTCACAGGCATGAGCTCTATCTACTCCTGATGATAGATGACTTGCGCTTCTTTGAAGATAGTCAGCAACAGCCCAATGATTTTTTAATTTTAATTTCTTATTAACCAACTCTGCCAATCGAGGAGCTACACCCCCAAGTTGGCTATGACCAAATGCATCTTTGGAATCTGATTCAGCTAAAAATTTTCCTTTGGAGTTTTTAATACCCTCTGATGCGACAATTACACAAAAACCATGTTTTTTTACTGTCTCTCTAACTTTAGTTAAGAACTTATTTTGATTAAATGTTACCTCAGGTAACAAGATTATATGAGGTGCTCCTGGGTGACTATCTTGAGCCAAGCAGCTTGACCCAGCTATCCAGCCTGCATGCCTTCCCATAACTTCAAGAATAAAAACCTTTGTAGAACTTTCATACATTGATTCAACATCAAGCGCTGCTTCAATGGTGGAGGTGATGACATACTTAGCAACTGATCCAAATCCTGGACAGCAGTCTGTAACTGCAAGATCATTATCTACAGTTTTCGGTATAGCAATACATTGAAGAGGGTAATTGAGTTTATTGCTGATCTGAGAAATTTTTAAAGCAGTGTCTGCAGAATCATTTCCGCCATTATAAAAAAAATAACCAATATTATGAGCCTTAAAAACTTCAATCAATCTTTCATATTCTTTGAGATTATCCTCGATACTTTTAAGCTTGTATCGGCATGATCCAAATACTCCACCGGGTCTGAATTGCAAGCTTTCAATAAATTTTTTAGACTCTTTGGAAGTATCTATTAGCTCTTCTCTTAAAGCCCCCAAGATTCCATTTTTACCTGCATAAATTTTACCTATCTTTGCAGATTTTCTTGCTTCTAATATTACGGCACTAGCTGAGGCATTGATTACAGATGTCACACCACCAGATTGAGCATAAAAAGCATTTTTTTTCATTAGTTTATAAATTAATTAATTTGGTCTATGGTAACAAATGTTACCGACAAATATTTAAAAATGAAAATTCATATATTAGGCATTTGTGGCACTTTTATGGGAGGCCTTGCGCAAATTCTTGTTGAAAAGGGCCATACAGTTACTGGGAGCGATAAGCAGTTTTACCCTCCGATGTCTGATCAACTTGAATCGCTTGGCATCAAAATGATAGAAGGCTATAAAGAATCTGATTTACCAAACGCTGATCTATACGTAATAGGCAATGCACTGAGCAGGGGAAATCCTTCTGTTGAATATATTTTAAATCATAGACTTGAGTACAGCTCTGGTCCTAAAATTCTCGGGGAGATGATTCGCGATCGAACAGTAATTGCTGTATCGGGGACTCACGGGAAAACTTCCACATCTTTTTTGATATGTGAAATCTTTCAATCTCAAGGTATTGATGTTGGATTTTTGGTTGGTGGTGTGAGTGATTCATTTAATAATTCTGCCCGCCTAGGCTCTTCAGAATACTTTGTAATTGAAGCAGATGAATATGATTCGGCTTTTTTTGATAAGCGCTCAAAATTTATTCATTATCATCCAAACACTTTCATCATAAATAACATTGAATTTGATCATGCGGATATATTTAATGATTTATCTGATATCTTGAAGCAATTTCATCATGCAGTCAGAACAGTGCCAGCAAATGGCCATATTATTTTTCATGATGGTGATAAAAATATTGCCGATCTAATAGATATGGGATGCTGGTCAAAAAAACATCAACTTGGAAGTAAGAAAAATATCCAACTTTTAATTGAGGGCGGTGTAATTAAGTTTGAAGATCAGCAATTTAATATTGCTGATCTTCCTATGCACGGAAAACATAATTTAAGAAATGTCATTATTGCTATGTATGCAACTTCACTTCATGGCATCGATCCCAAGGATTCATTCCTTGCTCTAAAAAATTCAAAGGGCGTAAAAAGGAGATTTGAAACTGTATTCCAGAATGATGACAAGATAGTGATTGATGATTTCGCACATCATCCCACAGCAATCTCGCATACCGTTGAAGCAGCCATAAATCATTTTCCTGCCCAAAGAATACTTGGCATCATTGAATTGGCATCTAATACAATGTCGCAGGGACATCATGGCAAAGATCTGTATAAGAGCGCCTCAGGTCTCGAGAAAGTTTACTGGCTAAATGTCTCTAGTAAAAAAAATATGGAATTTGAGTATGATTCAATTAAGCTGCTTATTTCAGACTTAAAAAAAGACATAGAAAATTTTGATGTTATTCTAATTATGAGTAATAAAGATAGTAAAAAAATATCGGAGCCAATCATTGACCTCATTAAAACCAAATAAACTTCCAGTTTTCCCCTTGGGATTGGTTGTTTTGCCTGGCACCATACAAACACTTCAAATCTTTGAACCAAGATACCTCTCAATGGTAAAAAATTGTATGAATACCGATACCGGTTTTGTAATTACTTTAAGCAAAAGCAATCAATCTGGTGAAGCCTTTATGTCACAAGGAACTTTTGTTGAAATAATCGACTTTAATCAATTACCCAATGGATTGTTGGGCATTACTGTTCAAGGATCTCAAAAAGTATCTATTAGATCTGTTGAACAATTGGGGTCAGGGCTTCATTATGCTTCGATCACTCCAATTGCTGAACCCGCTGTAGATGATCAAGCGGTCTTGGCTCAATTTCCAGAGTTAATCAATGTACTTAGCCAACTTAAAGAACACCCTCACGTAAAATCTTTGCCTCTGGAAATTGATCTTTTATCTGCTGAATCTGTGAGCTATCAGCTGGCGGGATTAATTCCTCTTACTCCNATGCAAAAACAGGCTTTGCTTGAAGCATTTGATGCAACCCAGCGAATGAATATTCTTGCAAAATTAGTTAACAAAATTTCTGAAAATTCAGCTTAAATTTTTAGTAATTGCTTGCCTTTATTCTCTCCAGTAAAGAGTCTATTAAGAGTTTGCGGACAGTTTTCAATCCCTTCTTGAATATCTTCTCTATGTTTGAGTTTTCCTTCCATCACCCAAGTTGCAATATCTTCTAAAGCTTTTTGTGAGTGGGGTAAATAATCTAGCACTAAGAATCCCTGCATCGTTGCTCGCTTAATAATTAAAGAAAATAAATTATTAGGTCCATCTGGCGGTCTGGTTGCATCATACCCAGATGAGATTCCTCCACACAAAAGAACTCGAGCATTTATATTAATTAAATAAAGCACAGTTTCTAATATATCTCCACCCACATTATCAAAATAAATATCGATTCCATTTTTAGCAACCCTCGATAATTCTTCATGAACATTGGAGTTTTTGTAGTCAATCACATCATCTGCACCAACTTCTTTAAGCCAATCACATTTTTCCTTACCACCTGCTATCCCTATGACATGACATCCTTTAAGTTTAGCAAGCTGAACTACAACTGATCCTGTTGCACCTGCGGCTCCTGAGACCAAAACAGTTTCACCTGGCTTTGGATTGCCAAGCTCTATTAACCCATAGTAGGCAGTTATACCTGTTGTACCCATTACATTTAACATCGTTGGAATGGGAAGAAGATCGGGAACCACTCTAAACCTATCATCAGCCTCAGGTTTAGTGATGCAATGGGTTTGCCACCCAACAAAACCAAATGTTAAATCACCAACTTGGTAATCTGAATTATTAGATTTTAGCACTCTCCCCATACCACCCGATCTAACAACCTCACCTATCTGAACAGGTGGAAGATATCCAGGCACATCATTCAACCAGCCTCTTTGAGTTGGATCAAATGAAAGATACATATTTTCAAGCAGAATCTCACCCTCTTTAATTTCAGGAAGAGTTTCTGTTACAAGTTCAAAATCCGAGTCTTTGACGAGCCCACTTGGCCTTTCCTTTAAAATCCATTTTTTATTTTCAATCCCCATACTTCCTCCTGAATTCATATAATTTAAAACTATACAACTTATAGCATGCCCCAAGTCAAGTTATTAAATTTATGAATTAATTGAGTTAATGCTCATTATTTCTTTTTAGCAGCGGTTTATTTGCTTTAACTCTTATCCAGTTTAAAGCCCTAAAAACAGAAGGCACTGCTACAAGTTTTTGCTCTAGTTTATATTTTCCTGGATAGTTAATTAATAATAGCCCCGTCACAATTGTAAGTAGCCCTTGCCCTGGTAAAACTAGCATTAATAAGCCCCCCATAATAAGAGAGTAACCAATGATGTTTTTGCTAAACAATACTGCCAATTTTAGAATTGGTTTTTGCCTCAGCCATTTTGAAGGCTTCCTTTTCGATGATAGAAAATAATCCTCGGGCATCTGAGCTACAAACCAGCTAATACCTAAAATACTTATTATAAATATAAGAATAGAGGATGCCCCTAAGCCTATCAATACTGCTGGATGTTCAGAAAACCAAAGGATGATAGAGTTTATAGAATTCATTTATCTATCTTAATCAAAAGATTGGCTGAGAGAATATACAAATTAGAAATATTTAATAGATTTATTCATTTAAGTTAGATATTCTGCTTACTAAGCTTGGACGTAAAATTAAAATTAATTCAACCAACCTCAATATGCATCTTAAGGTGAACCGCTGCTATGAAAAATCTTGATTTAAAAACAATATGCTGCGAAGCGCTAGAGGATCTAAAGGCTCAAAACATTCTTGTTTTAGATATTAGAGATATCTCGGGTTTTGCTGATTGGTTTATCATAGCCACGGCTTCTTCTTCAAGAAATGCAAAAGCAATTTCCAATAAACTTATCGAGTCTATAAAATCTCACCAACAGCATCTAGTGGGGATTGAAGGTCAGGAGGACTCAGAATGGATTTTGGTCGATTGTGGAGATGTTGTCGTGAATATTATGCAACAAGAAACTCGTGAATTTTATGATTTAGAAAGTTTATGGGGTGAAAAGACGCTTGCTTCTGCATGATGAAATGCAAAATCATCAGCATTACTCACAAACCTTCTGATTGGGAAAAACAGGCACTTCAATTTTATTCCAAGCAGTTACCTAATCATTTTCAAATCTCCTATGCTGAGGTCAAACCATTCACTTCAAATTCAATGGATGTAACGACTTCAATAGAGGCTGAGGCTGCTGAGATTTTGAAGCATGTTGATAAGAATGCATATGTTATTCTCTGGGATAGGCAGGGAAAAAAAATTAATAGTCTTGGTTTTGCAAATCTCTTACAGGATCAAATGGATTCTGGTAATAATATTAATTTTATTATTGGTGGCTCCCATGGCTCATCCGAGCTACTTTTTGAATCTTCGCAATTAATTTTATCAGCCTCTGAATTAACTTTTCCTCATAGACTTTTTAAAATATTTTTAATGGAGCAAATTTATAGAGCCAGTACAATTCATAGAAATCACCCATATCATAAATAATGATTTTTGAAGAAAGACAAGTTGAAAAGAATAATTTCTCTGTAAGAGCAGCCTTGCTTTTTGGTCTTATGATCTTGGGTCTAATAGCTGTTCTTGTTCAAGTTTTTGCTTTGCAAGTCTCCGGGTATTCAGATTATCAACTTGCTGCATTGAACAATAAAAATTATGCAGTGCCTGTGCAGTCACTTCGGGGAGAGATTTATGATAGAAATGGAAATGTTCTAGTAAAAAATCAACCAACTTATGATTTAATCACTCGTCCCAATCTAATCGTTGATATAGATTCTTTTATAGAAAAAATTAAGCCAGTGATTTCACTCTCTGAAAAGGAGATATCAAGGTACAAAAAACTCCAAAAAGATAAAGCATTTGCAAATAAGGAGCTAGTTTTAAAAAAAGATCTTTCTGCTGAAGAAATTTCTAGGTTTCAGGTAAGAAGTTTTAATTTTCAGNATGCTTTTATAGCGCAACGATTCAGAAGAGTTAGTGATTACCCAAATATCTTTTCTCATGTTTTGGGGTATACCTCAAGGATTGATAGCGACTTTGAATCAATGCCAGAAATTCCTAGAAGTCATTGGAAAGATGTAGAGCTGAATTATGCTCATGGACTGATTAAAGGTCAGTCAGGATTGGAAGAGGAATATGAAGATCATTTGAGAGGTCGGCATGGCCAAAGAATTTTTGAAATGAATGCCAGAGGTCAATTGATTCAATCATTATCTTTTACTCAGCCAAAAAAAGGGCTCGACTTATATACCCATTTGGATATTGGTGCGCAAAAAAGTGCAGCTAAATTTCTCGGCAATAGAAAAGGTGCNGTTGTAGCTATAGATCTAGAATCTGGTGGCATTAATGTTTTATATAGCTCTCCAACATACTCTATCAATGAGCTATCAAATGGGATGANTGAAAATAACTTTCAAACTTTANTTAATAATTCTGACAAACCTTTTTTTAACAGAGCTGTTCAAGGAAGATACCCGCCTGCTTCAACAATTAAGCCTGCAATTGGTATGTATGGGTTATCAAATAATATTGTGAACTGGGATTTGGAGATAGAAGATCCTGGATTTTTTACTCTACCAGAAACAGGAAGGGTTTTTAGAGGATGGAGAAAGGGCGGTCATGGCAAAGTAAACATGCATAAGGCATTTTTAGTCAGCTCAAATACTTACTTTACCTCTCTTGCCTATCAAGCAGATATCATAGATTTATCTAATTATTTATCCAGTTTTGGCTTTGGTAAAAAAGTTTGCAAAGATTGTTTTGCAGAAGACCCAGCTTTTGTTCCCTCTCCTGAGTGGAAATACAGCATAATGAATAAAGGCTGGGTGAAGGGAGATACAGTTAATTTAGGTATAGGGCAGGGGTATTTAGTCTCAACCCCAATGCAGCTNGCTAACTATGCTGCTATTCTTGCTACTAAAGGGCAATATATTCAACCCTCTCTTGCAAGTGTAGACATAACCAAAAGAAATCATTAAAAATCTGGCAAGACGAAAAAATAAGTAATTCTGATTGGAAAAAAATGCATGAAGCTTTACTTGGAGTGATCGAGAGCGATTATGGAACTGCCAGAAGCATACGTAATCTAAAAGAATTTCAAGTGGCTGGAAAATCAGGAACAGCTGAACTTGTAAGCCTCGATAGTAAGGAGGCTTACCAAGATGTAAGAACCTCAGAATTATTAAGGGATCATTCAATTATCATTGCTTTTGGTCCAATGCCAAATCCCAGATACGCAGTTTCAGTGGTAATTGAAAATGGTGAAAGTGGTGGAGCAGTTGCTGGGCCAGTTGCAATTGAGGTTTTAAAGAGCTTAATAAATGAATAAATCACTGCAAAAAATATATTTCGATCCTTATTTATTTTTTAGCCTTTTTTTACTGTCTACTCTTGGGCTATTTTTTTTATTTTCTGCTTCAAATATGGATNCAAGCATCGTTTTAAAACAATTTNTATATATTGTTGCAGGATTCATTCTCATGATTGCCATCAGCCAACTTGATCCTGACATATTCAGAAGGAACGCAGTTTTATTTTTAANTTTTTCATTTTTATTATTGGGTATTACTTACCTGTTTGGNCCTGAAATTAATGGAGCTCAAAGATGGATTAGGGTAGGTCCTTTTTCATTTCAATCCTCAGAATTTTTAAAACTTGCTGTACCAATCTTCTTGGCTAATTTTTTATTTGACAAAAAGCTACCAATACAAAAAAAGGAAATTGCTATTAGTTTGCTCGTTATTGTTTGTTGTTTTTTATTTGTTTTTAGGCAGCCAGACCTTGGGACAGCACTAATTATTGCTTTCTCAGGATTGTTTGTTCTTTTTCTCTCAGGTTTAAGCTGGACTTTTATTGGTGGATCATTTGCATTATTGGTTGTCAGTTCACCATTTATATGGAATATTATTTTACAGCCCTTCCAACGCCAAAGAATTGCAACTTTTTTTAATCCAGAATCAGATCCATTTGGTGCGAGTTGGAATATTATTCAATCTAAAGTTGCAATTGGTTCAGGAGGATTATTGGGGAAGGGTTTTGGAGAAGGGTCGCAGACACACTTAAACTTTCTTCCAGAAACAGAAACTGATTTTATTTTTTCTGTTATTGGAGAGGAGTTTGGGTTTCTTGGAGTGCTATTGTTGCTAAGCATATACTTATTTATATTATTGAGGTGTCTGTACTTAGCATTAAGTGCAAGAGATAGATTTTGCAGATTAGTTATTGGAGGGCTGAGTCTTACTTTTGCAGCTAATTTAATTATAAATTTATGTATGGTTGTAGGCTTGCTCCCAGTTGTTGGTATGCCTCTGCCATTTATTAGCAAGGGAGGCTCTTCCTTGATTTCATTATTTCTTGCTTTTGGCATAATTGTGTCTATGGGAACACATAAAAAATTTTTACCACAATGAGATTTCTTTTCATACTCGCTCTTTTATTTACAAACTATATATTTGCTGATTATTCTAAGCATCCAAAAGCACAAGATGTCATTAACATCCTCGTAAATGAACATGGATTTGATGAAAGCTATCTTGTAAAGACCCTTCAAACAGCAAAGAAACAAGAGCAAATTCTTAAATCAATGTCATCTCCGGCAGAATTTACATGGACGTGGGACAGATACAAAAAACTTTTCTTAGAAAAACAGCGCATCTCTAATGGTAAAAAATTTATAAAAGAAAACTTTGATTTATTTCAGCAAGTGGAGAATGATTTTGGAGTTCCCAAAGAAATTATTACTTCAATTCTAGGAGTAGAAACTAGGTATGGAAAGATTCAAGGGAGCTATAGAGTATTGGATAGCTTAGCAACGCTTGGTTTTGATTTTCCTAGAAGATCAAAATTCTTTAAAAGTGAGCTGATTCAATTCTTTCTTCTTGCAAGGGAAAATAATTTAGATATTAATTCTGTTCAAGGATCATATGCTGGGGCTATGGGCTATGGTCAATTTATTTCATCCAGTTACAGGGCATATGCAGTAGATTATGATGGCGATGGATATGCTGATTTATTTAATTCAGTCCCTGACGCTGTAGCGAGCATTGCCAATTATCTTCAAAAACATGGTTGGAGAAGAGATGGCAATATAGTTAGAGAAGTTGAGATGAATCAAGTGAATAAAACATACCAACATCAATCCAATGTGAGTAAATTTATACCCCTTCAATTTACTGAAGGGCTTGAAGAAAAATATATTATAAAAAATGGGGACAGTTTATTATCTATTGCAATCAACAATGGTCTTGAATTAAAGCAGCTCATGACTATCAATAATATTAAAGATAAAAATCTCATTAGAAGTGGACAAACCATCATCTTAAACAAGCCAAAGGATCTATATTTTATTGGTGATGATAATTTTATTGCGATTACTAAATATAACCGTAGTCATTTTTACGCTAAAGCCGTGTATGATTTATCATTAGAATTTAAGTAAAGTTTTATGAAAAAAATAATTTGTCTTCTAATACTTGTTTCCCTAAGCATAGATGGGATTGCTCAGTCTATGGTGCCAAAGGCGCCAAAATTAAACTTAGATAGTTACATCTTGATCGAAGCCAGCACAAATACGGTGATAGCTGAATTTAATGCTGATAATCAAATTTCTCCCGCAAGCATGACGAAAGTTATGAGTGGATATGTGATAGCGGATCAGATAGCTTCTGGGGCTATCAGCCTGGATGATAAAGTTTTAATCAGTGAAAAAGCCTGGAAAACAGGTGGTTCTAAAATGTTTATTGAGGCTGGAAAAAGAGTGTCAGTTCAAGACTTACTCTCTGGAATTGTTATTCAATCTGGAAACGATGCTACCGTTGCAATGGCTGAGTATGTTGCAGGCTCTGAAGAAGGCTTTGTTGATTTTATGAATGCTTATGCATCTGAATTGGGATTGAGTAATACCTTGTTTCAAAATGCTGTTGGCTGGACAGATCCCAATCACTTTTCATCAGCCAGAGATCTTGCTAACTTAACACAAGCGCTTATAAATAATTTTCCTGATCACTATGCTACATATAAAGAAAAAGAATTCACATTCAATGGCATTCGACAACTCAATCGCAATGGTCTTTTGTGGAGAGATGACACTGTGGATGGGGTCAAAACAGGTCACACTGAATCTGCTGGCTATTGTTTAATTT
>JGI26084J50262_1001008_pt1 | contig 16033 bp, 10 predicted proteins | sample SaaInl6LU_22_DNA_FD_50262 | JGI IMG/M metagenome (IMG submission 50262) | reverse complement strand
AAAAATTATAAAATGTCAAAAAAAGCACTAGCGGTTCTTACTATTCTTATTGCAATTGTNTTAGATCAAGTGATTAAAATTTATGTAAAAACTCATTTTATTCTAGGAGAAGAGGTTTTAATTTTTGATTGGTTTCGAATTCATTTTGTAGAAAATAATGGAATGGCTATGGGCTTTGAGTTTGGAGGAAGAACTGGTAAACTTTTTTTAACCTTATTTAGAATTATTGCTGTTGGTTTAATTATCTATTGGTTATCTAGCACTATTAAAAGAAAGGTACACAATGCTGTTGTTATTGGTATTTCTTTAATATTTTCTGGTGCGGTTGGTAACATTATAGATTCTATTTTTTACGGAGTAATTTTTAACCACCCTAAACATAGTGTTGCTAAATTATTTCCAGAAACTACTCAGGGAGAATTTTTTTATGGTAAAGTTGTAGATATGTTTTACTTCCCGATTTGGGAGGGCATTTTACCTGATTGGATTCCTTTTGTTGGAGGAGAAATGTACACCTTCTTTCAATACATATTTAATCCTGCAGATTCTTACATAACAATTGGCGTTGTTTTACTATTTATTTTTAGCAAGCAAGCGTTTCCTAAAGAAGAGACAAAAGAAGTAGAAACTACTTAAATAAATAGGTAATCATGCTCGTTTAATTCTACATAAAAGTTATTTTTGTGTATGCATACTTCTTTAAAGCTTCAAATAAAAACACTGCCTTCTTCACCAGGAGTTTACCAATATTTTGATAAAGAAGAAAAACTTATTTATGTTGGTAAGGCAAAAAACTTAAAGAAAAGAGTATCCTCTTACTTTACAAAAACTCACGATAGTGGAAAAACACGAGTTCTTGTAAAAAACATCAATACTGTAAAACATATTGTTGTTAAAACAGAAACAGACGCACTTTTATTAGAAAATAACCTCATAAAAAAATACAAACCTAAGTACAATGTACTTTTAAAAGATGATAAAACCTACCCATGGATATGTATCAAGAAAGAGCGTTTTCCTAGAGTTTTTATGACAAGAAGAGTTATTAAAGATGGATCTGAATATTACGGACCCTACACTTCTGTAAAAACGATTAAAGCACTGTTAGAGTTAATAAAAGAGCTCTATACGCTTAGAACTTGTAAATACGATCTAAGCAGAGAAAAAATAAATACAGGCAAATATAAAGTATGTTTAGAGTACCATTTAGGGAATTGCATGGGGCCATGTGAGGCATTAGAAACCGAAGAACATTATACTAATGCCATTAAAGAAATACGAAATATTATTAAGGGTAACTTTAAAGAAAGCTTAGAGCGGTTAAATACTTTGATGTTGGATTTTGCAGAGAAAATGGAATTTGAAAAGGCCCAAAGAATAAAAGAAAAGTTAGATAGATTAAGTAATTATCAAGCAAAAAGCACTATTGTAAATCCGTCTATAAACAATGTAGACGTATTTTCAATTATATCTGACAATACTCATGGTTATGCTAATTTTATAAAAATTTCTAATGGGTCTATCATACAATCTCATACTACAGAAATAAAGAAAAAATTAGAAGAGTCAGATAAAGAGTTGTTAGAGCTTTTTATTTTCGAAATCAGGCAAAGATACAATTCTACCTCCCCAGAAATTTATGTTCCGTTTCAAGTAAATATTGGAGAGAATGTAAAAGTTACCATCCCAAAAGTAGGTGATAAAAGGCGTATTATAGAGTTTTCAGAACGAAATGCCAAATACTATAAACTAGATCAGTTAAAGCAAATTAAAATTGTAGATCCAGATAGGCATGTAAAAAGAATTATGGCGCAAATGAAAGCAGATTTACGCTTAAAAGAAGAGCCAAGGCATATAGAGTGTTTTGATAATTCAAATATACAAGGTACAAATCCTGTTGCAGCGTGTGTGGTATTTAGAGACGGAAAACCTAGTAAGAAAGAATACAGGCATTACAATATAAAAACAGTGGTTGGGCCAGATGATTTTGCTTCGATGGAAGAAGTCGTTTTTAGAAGGTATAAACGACTGCTTTCTGAGGGGGAATCATTGCCTCAGTTAATTGTTATTGATGGTGGAAAAGGTCAGTTGTCTTCTGCATTAAAAAGTCTAGAAATTTTAGGCTTAAGAGGTAAAATTGCTATCATTGGTATAGCAAAACGTCTAGAAGAAATTTATTACCCAGATGACCCTATTCCTTTATATTTAGATAAAAAATCGGAAACCTTAAAAATCACTCAGTTTTTAAGAAATGAGGCACATCGATTTGGTATTAACTTTCATAGAAATAAGCGAAGTAAAAGTGCGATACAAAGTGAATTAGAAAGTATACCAGATGTTGGCAAACAGACTGTTGCAACGTTATTACGTAAATTCAAATCTGCAAAACGTGTAAAAGAAGCTAGTTTAGACGAATTAATAATAGATATAGGTAATGCAAGAGCCTTAAAAGTGTACAAATTTTATCATTCTAAATCTAAGTAAGCTAACCAACTTTAAACTTTAGTACTTAAATAAAACTCTTCATAAGTTTCTAACAAGTTCATTAATGCTTTCATTAAATCTTTTGTTTCTAATAGAAGACTAAAGTACAATGTTGTGTTTTTAGGACTTGTTTCATCTGTTCTAATTCTTGCAACTTGTTTTTCTATAGAAATAGAGACATTTTTTATCAACTCCCTTTTCTGAATTAATAACTGGTTTAAGTCATCGAATTTTCTGTTTTCAAAAATTTCTGAAATATTTTCTAAAATAACAGTTAATTCATTATTGGTAGTTTTTAAATCTTTTATTTGCCCTTTTTTTAAGTTTTTGTGATTGTTATTTACATGTTTAAAACTTGCTCTAGAAATATAACTGATAGATTGTGCAGCATCTTGCAAATAATCTAAGATAGAAATGTAAAATTTACTTGCATTTACAGAGGTGTCATCTAAAGACTTTATAAAATAAAAGACATTGTCTTTTAAATCATCTATTTCATCGTTAAGTTTTTCTACATGTTTGTCTGTTTTTCTTAACTTATTTAAATCATGATTTGCCAAGTCATTTACTACATTTGTATATAATTTATCAATTCTAGATGCCACTTCAGATACATGCCCAGAACTTTCATCTATAACACCATTTATGGTAATGAGCTCAGATCTTTCTATATATGTTTTGTGCTTAATTTCTTGCGTTTTTTTTCTATGCGCAATTGAGTTTTTTGTAATTAATACGGCTACTATAATTAAAAGTATTGGAATAAATATAATATGTAAATGTATAAGGTAAGCTACAATTCCTGCAGCAATAAAAGCGACTAGTGCAGTTAAAAACCAACCCCCAATAACGTTTAACACCCCAGCAACTCTATAAACAGCACTTTCACGCCCCCAAGCTCTATCTGCTAAAGAAGTACCCATGGCTACCATAAAGGTAACATATGTTGTAGATAAAGGTAATTTCATAGAAGTGGCAATAGAGATCAAGACACTAGCCATTACTAAATTTACAGCGGCTCTTACTAGGTCAAAAGCAGGCATTTCATCGGTGTTATCTTTTGGTAATTCTAAAGTTGGTTTTTCAAATTTAGAATCAATAAAAGCTCTGGTTTTTTCTGGGATAATAAAATTAATACCAACATTTAAAAACATTGCAGTTCTTACCATAACTCTAGATACATTATTAGGTCTAAATTTTTCATGACCTTCTCCTTGTCTAGATAAGTTAATTCCTGTTTCAATTACTGATTTTGCTTTAGAAGATGTCCATAATGTAATAACCATAACTAAACCTGCAATAAGTAAAAGCCAAACATTAGATTTTACTTTAGCAGCTAAACTAGCCATAGAAAAAGTTTCTGCAGGTAAACCAGAAGCACTCCAAGTTTCATATGAGTTTAACGCGGCTATAGGAACTCCAATAAAATTAACAAGATCATTACCTGCAAAGGCCATGGCCAAAGAAAAAGTTCCTATTCCTATAATTAATACTAAGGTATTTAATTTAAAAACTTTGGTTATAAGGTAAGATAGAATTGTCCAAACGATAAAACTTAATGCTATAATAGTAACTGTATTGCCTTCCATTAATAGAGCAATGCTCCCATAAAATTCAGTACCTTTTAAACCCTTTATGATAATAAAATAAGTTATCGCTGTAATTGCAAACCCCCCAAACAAAGAATTGATATAGGCAGGTCTGTTCGAAAAATTAAAAGAATAAATTAATCTTGAAAAGTATTGAACAATTGCGCCAACAGTAAAAGCAACTAGTACAGAAAGTAAAATTCCTAAAATAATATCTGTAGCAGTGTCATAATTAATGTACTCCCAAATGGTATTAATACTTTCGGTTTCATTTTGTGCTATTTTAATAAATGCAATTACTACGGCAGAACCTAGTAATTCAAATACAATAGAGACGGTTGTAGACGTAGGCATTCCTAAAGAATTAAATAGATCTAAAAGAAGAATGTCAGTAATCATAACAGCCATAAAGATGAACATTACATCCTGAAAGGCAAACATGCTTGGATTAAAGATTCCTTTACGTGCAACTTCCATCATTCCACTCGAAGAAACAGCGCCAAAGAATACACCTACACTTGCAATAATCATAATGTTTCTAACAGAGATTGCTTTAGAACCTATTGCAGAGTTTAAAAAATTTACAGCATCATTACTAACACCAACAACTAAGTCTACAATAGCTAGGGCAGCCAACGCTACCAACATTAACAAATAAGGATCTCCCATATTCAAATAATCATTTAATAAATTACAAAGTTAAATACACATCATTTTGATTATGTTATCTAAATGTTATGAAATTACAGAATCAATAATACAAATTTATTCTAGATTTTATTTTAATTTTCATTTAATAATATTGATAACATTTAATTAACAACTAATTAACTAAAGAATAATTTATAACTTTCCAAATCTTCAAAAAAAGAATAGACTTTTGCACAAAATTCAATTTTTTACAATGAAGAAAATTATAATTATAATTATTTTTGCGTTTAGTCAACTTATATTCGCACAAAATTCAGCAACTTTAAATGGTTTGTTAACTGACAATGAGTCGAATAAAGATCCTCTTCCATTTGCAAATGTTATTATTAAAGGTACAACAATAGGATCAACTACAGACTTTGATGGGAAGTATTCTTTTTCCGTTCCAGTAGGAACACATATTGTTCAATTTAGTTTTTTAGGATACAAAACAGTGGAAAAAACGTTTACTATCGTTGCAGGACAAACAATTACAATTAATCAATTAATGTCTGCAGAAGAAGGTGTGGCTTTAGATGATGTAGTAGTTAGGGCTACAACGACTAGAGAAAAAGAGTCTGCATTACTTTTAGAACAAAAAAAAGCGGTTGTTATAAAAGAAAGTATTGGAGCTGAAAGACTATCTAAAGTTGGTGTTTCAAATGCATCTGCGGCAACAACTAAGATCTCAGGTGTAACTAAAAGTGAAGGTTCTGGAGATATTTATATTAGAGGATTAGGAGACAGATATTTATCTACTACAATGAATGGGTTACCAATACCTTCTGATAATGTTGCAAATAAAAATATAGATTTATCTTTATTTTCTACTAATGTAATTAACAATATAGGTATTTCTAAAACCTATAGCACAGGTAGTTATGCAGATCAAGCATCTGGAAATGTAGATGTATCTTCAAAAAAATATTCTAAGAAAGGTTTTGGTGTAAGTGTTTCTGGTGGTTATAATTCTGCGGTATTAGGTTTAAGTTCTAATTTTAGAAACACATTAAACATGAACGATGTTACTTTTGGCTACCATAAAAAACCTTTTTTACTAACTGATGCAATTAAATATCAAGGCTGGGATCCAATAACTATCAATAATGACGCAAATTATAGTATTTCTTTAAATGGTAGCTATAAGTTAAATATTTTTGAAAAAGAATTAGCTTTATTTGCAACAGCATCTCATAGTAAGTCTTTTGAATACCAGGAAGGTGAGTTTAGAACTTTTAGAGCGAATGTATTGGATAATGCATTCCCTAATTTAAATTATGATAAAGAATCAGCTTTAAATGATTCACCTTCAGTAGAACAATTTGTTACAAGAATAAACACTACAGGTTACATAAGAGGAGATTTGAAGTTAAATGATGACAATAAAGTCAGTTATAATACATTGTTTGTTAATACAGGTACAGATAATTTATATGAACAAGGAAGAGATGGTTTAGGCTATGTTTTTGATCAACAACCCCAAGAAAGAGGTGCATTTGTAAGAGATCAAAATTACAAGCAAACAATTATGTTTGTAAATCAATTAATGGGAGAACATAGAATCTCTGAAAATAATAAATTATCATGGGCTTCAGGGTATAATTTTATTTTAGCAGAAGAACCAAATCGTGTAAGAAACGAAGGTATAATTTTAAATAACTCTGAAGTAACTTTTGCAGATGTTTCTGATTTTTCTCAAAGAAAATCTTCTCAAAGGATTGAGGATAATGAATTTAACGGATTTGTTTTGAACGAGTATTCTTTTGGAAAAAATAAAGATGAGTTCGAAGACAAACCAATGAAATTAAATTTAGGAGCTAACTTTAGATATAAAGAAAGAGCGTTTAGATCTCAATTTATTGGTGTTTCTACACCAGGTTTTACACCAGGGTTTGTTGATTCGGGATTTTTAGTACCAACCATGGATAATATTACTAATACATTTTCTAATTTATCAAACTATAGCAATGTTGCAAACCCAAAGTTAAGAGTTATAGAACAGTTAGCTGATTTATATTCTGCTGATATGATGAATATTGCTGGATTTGCAAATTTAGACTTTGGCTTAAATTCTAAATTCTCTGGAAACGTAGGGTTAAGATTTGAAAGAAACGAGATTAATGTTAATTGGAATGTGAAAAATTATCAAGGTCCAGATGGACGAGCTAGAATAGGAATATTAAGTAAAGAATACAATTCTGTTTATCCAAGTTTAAATTTAAAATATCAACTAAACGATAGAAATAGCTTAAGATTTGCTTCAAGTTTGACACAGACATTACCAGAATTTAAAGAGTTTGCACCTTTTCAATATGAGGAGCCAACAGGTCGTGTAATTCAAGGTAATCCAAATTTAGAAAGATCTGAAGTTGTAAATTTTGACGCAAAATGGGAATTTTTCCCTACTAGAGACGAGTTAATATCTGGATCATTATTTTATAAAAATATTAAAGATCCTATCAACTTATCTTTAACTAGAGGTTCTTCTGGAAACTTTGAATATAATAACACTGGAGAAACAGCAACTGTTTATGGTTTTGAGTTAGAAAGTAGATTAAACATTTTAGAGAATGAAGATGATAAAAGTATTTTAAGTACAAACCTGAATTTGACTAAAATGTGGTTTAACCAAGATTTATACACCAATTTTCAATATTCAGATGTAACAGAGTCTGGCTTACAAGGAGCTTCTGACTTTATAACAAATGCTTCACTTAGTTTTAATAGTAGAACGGATAAAGAGTTTATAGCTACTTTAAGTGGTAATTATGCATCAGATAAGATTTTTGCACTCGGTAGTCCAGAAGATTTAACTAATAGTGCAACATTATTTAATGGAGAAATTATAGAAAAAGGATTTGTAACATTAGACTTTGTTATGAGTAAAGAAATTTCTAAAAAGTTATCTGTAAAATTAGTTGGAAGAAATCTATTAAATCCAAACATTCAACAAACTCAAAAAGTTACACAATTTGCAAATACTGGTTCTGGTCAAATCTTAGGAGTAATCGATCAAGTAGTGCAAACTTATAAAAGAGGTAGTCAGATTAGCTTAAATTTTTCTTATAAGTTCTAATTAACAATTTCATAACAACTAGTAATTATTTAATATAATTAGTAACATTTCATTAATATTTACTTAATAATATAAAAAGGTTTTTACTTTTTCTTTGTGATAAATATAAAATCTAAAAAAAATAAATTAATTAAAAATGAAAAATTTATTCGGAAAAATATCAGCTATAATGTTTGTAGCTATTTCTTTAACATTAGTGAGTTGTGGTGATGACGAGCCAGCACCTGTAATTCCAGATGTTAGTGATGTTATCCAAAATTTAGAAAGTGGTGTAATGAATGGTACTTTAGAAGAAAGTTATACATTAAATGCATCTACACAGTATAGTTTAACCGGGCAATTTGTTGTTGCTGAAGGAGCTTCTTTAACAATCCCAGCGGGTACAAATATAATAGCTGATGCAGGTGGAACTGAAGTTTATATTGCAGTACTTAAAGGTGCTCAAATATTTATTAACGGAAACCCTTCTAGTCCTGTAGTTATGAGTTCTACTGGAGGAAATGCTGGTGAATGGGGTGGTTTAACTATTTGTGGAAATGCATCTACTACAGCTGGAGTTGATGCAACTGCAGAAGTAGGAGGTTTCATTTATGGAGGAACATCAGATAATGATAGTTCTGGAAATATTTCTTATTTACAAATAGAAGGTACTGGTGCTCAAATTAATTCAGAATCTCAGTATAATGGAGTTTCTTTTTATGCAGTTGGCTCTGGAACAGTTGTAAATAATATAGCTGTAATAAATGGTGCAGACGATGGAGTTGAATTTTTTGGAGGTACTGTATCTGTCTCTAATTTGTATTTAGAAAACAATGATGATGATTCTATAGATTGGACAGAAGGTTGGAATGGAACGATAACCAATGCTTATATTTCTCATACTATTCCAGGTTTTTCTACAGCTTTTGAAGGAGATAAAGACAATAATAATCCAAAATTTAACAATATTACTGCAGTTTCTACTGTTGGTGGTACGGCTTTACAGTTTAAGAAACAATCAGGAGGTACTATAACAGGCTTGTCTTTATCTGGGTATGACGTTGACTTAGACATGAAAGACGGTGGTGCTACAACTAATGTGGTTTTAGAGTCTGGTGTAGAGCCTGTCGCAATAACGGATCCAACAGATCCTGCAACTGCAGATACATATTTTTATACTTTAAATGGCGCTAATGTTTCTGCATCTGTATCAAGAGATGATTTTCCTTGGGTAAACACCTAACTTATCTTTTGAATCTTCTGTTTTACAAGGAACAATATCTGGTACTGTTACTTTAGATGCTTCTGTATCTTATTCATTAAACTCAGCTTATATTGTTCCTTCTGGTACTAAATTGGTTATTCCTGCCGGAACTAAGATAACTGCTAGATCTGGTGGTACAGGTGTTTATATCGCTGTTTTAAAAGGAGGTCAAATAGAAATTAATGGTACTGAAAGTAACCCTGTTGTAATTGCTTCTGCTAGTGGAGAGGCAGCTGATTGGGGAGGTTTAACAATATGTGGAGATGCAACTACCTCTGCTGGTGCAGATGCTGTTGCCGAAGTGGGTGGTTTTATTTATGGAGGTTCTAATGATTTAGATGATTCAGGTCATGTAAAATACCTAGTACTAAAAGGTACAGGTGCACAAATCAACTCAGAGTCTCAATACAATGGACTTTCTTTGTATGCTGTAGGTTCTGGAACAGAAATAGAGAACATTGCTGTTATTGATGGTGCCGATGATGGAGTAGAGTTTTTTGGGGGTACTGTTTCTGCGACAAACGTTTATGTAGAAAATTCTGATGATGATGCTATTGACTGGACTGAATCTTGGAATGGATCATTAACAAACGCATATATATCTAATACTAAACCAGTATTTTCAAATGTTTTTGAAGGGGATAAAGTAAATGCAAATCCAACGTTTACAAATATAACTGCTGTTTCTTCTGTTGGTGGTACTGCTTTACAATTCAAGCAGACCTCTGGAGGTTCTATCACTGNGTTACACTTAAGTGGTTATGATATTGATCTTGATATGAAAAATGGAGGTGCTTTAAGTAATGTTCAAATCAATGGAGCAGATGCAGATGCTACATTAATTTCGGGAGAAACTAGTAAGTATACTCTTAATTCAGGTAAAGATGCAACTCCTTTAGATATTTCTGGATGGACTTGGAGAAATGCAGGTTTATAAAATTATTTGAATCTTTATTAATAAAAAAGCAGGCTTTAAGCCTGCTTTTTTTATTTTAAGAAATATCGATTTATGCCTTCNTATCTTTACAAGAAGCCATTTTGCAATCTTTTTTACATTCCATTTTATTTTCGCTCATTTCACATTTTTCTGTGCAGTTTTCAGAACATTCATGCTTTTTAGAAGATGATTCAGAAGCTTTATATAATTCTCCCCCAGCAATACCNTCTACAAACGCAATTAAGTCTTTTTTAGACGTGGTATTGGCATCAAATTCAATATTTGCAATACTATCTTTAAAAACTACTTTTGCCTCTAAGACTCCTTCTTTTTTAGAAAGCTTAGCTTGTATTGTTTTTGCACAACCAATTTCGCAGGTCATACCAGAAATAGCTAATTCTACATTTTCCTTTTGAACTTCTTTTGCGCATCCAATCAAAAGAATACTAGCTAAAATAATTGTAAATACTTGTTTTTGAATTTTCATAATTTAAAGATTAATATAATTACTGTACAAATTTATCGATTTTTAGTACGCTATTTAAATAATTATCAGATTTTTGCGTAAAATTTAGCTACTCTTATGCATGCACAACAAAAAAAATGGTTGTATTTACTCACTTTATCATTGGTTTGGGGTAGTTCCTTTATTTTAATGAAAAAAGCATTAATTGCACTAAGTCCAATTCAGGTTGGAGCATTAAGAATGTTTATTGCAGCTTTATTTCTTTTATCTTTTGGTTTTAAAAGTTTAAAACAAATACAAAAGAAACATTATAAATATATTGTTTATACTGCTTTATTAGGTACGTTTTTTCCTTCATTTTTATTCGCTTTTGCAGTAAACAGAATAGATAGTTCTATTGCAGCCATATTAAATTCTTTAACTCCATTTTATACATTAATATTTGGGGTGCTCTTATTTAGTTTTCCTTTTAGAAAAAATCAATTTACTGGAATAATTATTGGATTAATTGGTACACTATTATTAATCATTAAAAGTGCTGACATCAACCCAAGTCAAAATTATTGGTTTAGTATTCTGATTGTAATTGCATCTATTGGGTATGCTTTAAATGTAAATATTGTAAAAAAACATTTAAATGATATTAGTGCATTAAGTATTGTAACAGGAAATTTTTTGCTTTTGTTGGTACCCGCTTTTTTTGTGCTTTACGCTTCTAATTTTTTTACTGATTTTCAACCTATAGAAACTAAATTAAGTGCTTTAGGTTATATTGCTTTATTAGCGGTTATAGGAACTGGAATAGCAAAAATAATTTATAATAAGATGGTACATATTGCGTCTCCTATATTTGCATCTTCGGTAACCTATTTAATACCAGTGGTTGCTGTTTTTTGGGGCGTTCTAGATGGTGAAGAATTAAACGGCATGCAACTCTTAGCGGCATTTATTATATTATTTGGGGTGTATTTACTAAATAGGTCAAAATAAAAAAGAGTCAAAGTAGTTTTACTTTGACTCTTTAAATAAAATTTAAAAAGATTTATTCAAAATCTGCGTCTGTAACGCCTTCATTTACTTTAATCTCTTTTACTTCAAAATTTAAATCCATAGGGCCTGTTTTAAGGCCTACTGAATACGGGAATAAAACATCGTTTACAGCTTTGTAATCACCAAATGTAGTCGGCACTTTTACTTCTTTACCATCTGGTGTTTTTACAGTTTTTACTTCTTTGGCTTTTAAACCAGTTTTCATGTCATAGAACACTTCTGTAGAATTGAATTTCACTACATAGTAATTTACACCTTCTATAGGTTCAATTCTGTCTAAAGTTCCTTTTTTATAAGCCATGTCAGAAAATGGAACTAAAGTAGCTTTTGCTTCGTCTATTTGAGCTTGTGGCATATCCATCTTTTGACCTCTTGCAGATTGGTAACCAGTTTCTCCATTAAAAACAGTTTTTTGCATTACATTGCCCATTACAGAAATTTCTTGTAATGATTTGTTAGGTACAGAAGATTTTGTTGTCATTACCAATGGTGTACCTTGAATTGTAGCATTTGAAACAATCATAGTTGTTTTAATAGCAGCTACTTTTTCTTCACCTCCAATAGCTTCAATGTATTTATTAACAACTGTTTCAGCAGTCATTCCCTCTGGAATTGGCAAGGTCATTGGTGGCTTTACAGCTGGGTTACCTTCTTTATCAAAATACTTAATTGCATAATCTGTTTTTTCTAGATTAGTAAGTACATCAATCCCTTTACCTGTAATAACAATTCTAGCTTTATCTCCTCTAAAATATTTAATTGCAGCATTCTGTACATCATCTAAAGTTACAGCTTTTATATTTTTAATGTAATTTTCATAAAAATCTTCAGGTAAATTGTAACGTTCAATATTTAAAGCAAAGTTGGCAACGGTTCTTGGTTTTTGAACATCCATTACAAAGCCTCCAATATATTGTTCCTTAGAATTTTCTAATTCTTCTGCAGATACTTTTTTGTATCGAATTTTATTAATTTCTTTTTGTAATTCAACAACAGAACTGTCTGTTACCATATTTCTAACACTTGCAGTTGCTCTAAATGAACCTGCGTATCTATTTTGCCTTAAGCTAGAGTAAGAACCATATGTATATCCTTTATCTTCTCTTAAGTTCATAAATAAACGTGCAGTACCACCCCCACCTAAAATATTATTGGCCAATAATGCTGCGTAATAATCTTTATCTCCAAGTGTTAAATCAATATTATTAATGATTGCAATTTCTGATTGAACTGCATTATCCATATTAACAAAGTTAATTTCAGTAGCAGTAGGATTGTTAGCTTCTGGCATCGTATACTCAGGAATGTCTCCTCTTTGCCATCCAGAAAACAATTCTTTAACTAAAGCTTTAGCTTCTTTAGGGTTTATATCTCCTTCTATCACTAAATATGCATTGTTAGGCTTATAGTAGGTGTTGTAGTTGTTCTCTACTTCTTGTAATGTAATTTTTTCTACACTTTCTTTAGAGGTAAACTCTCCAAAAGGATGGTTTCTTCCATAAGTTAAAACATTTTCTACTCTTCTTGCAGCAGCAGTAACACTTTTTTCGTTAGATTTTAAACCGTCTATAGTAACTTGAACCTCTTTGTCAAACTCTTCTTTAGAAAATACAGGATTCTGCATTCCATCGGCCATTAATCCTAATATCTCTGGAAAGTATTTTGTCAAAGAAGATGCAAAAGCTCCAGAACTAAAGAAACTAACATTAGCGCCATAGAAATCTATTTTTTCATTAAATTCATCTTTAGAAATAGATGTTGTTCCTCTTCCTAACAAGCTACCCATCATGCTAGAAACTCCAGCAATATCTCCTTCTAGATAAGGTTTGTTATCTATAGTTAAGTTTGCAGACACTCTTGGTAATTTATGGTTTTCTACTAGGATTACTTTTAAACCATTTTTTAAAGTAAACTTTATTGGCTTACCTAGTTTAACTACAGGATCTGGTCCTGGCGCTGGCATTTTACTTCTATCTATTTGTGCATTAATAGTCACTGTTGCAATAAATAGTGCTATTAACGATGCTATTTTTGTTTTCATAATTNTNTTTTCTTTTTACGTGAACTACACTATTTTTATTTTGCTTTAGGTAAATATTCTAAAAGTAATCTTTGATTTGGATTTAGATATTTTNTGGCTACCTCTTTAATTTCCTCTCTTGTTATTGATCTAAAAATTTCAATTTCTGAATTAATCAAGTTAGTATCTCCATATAAAACATTATAACGAGCTAAAGAGTTTGCAATACCTTCTACACTAGAATTAGAGTTTACAAAATTGTTTTCAAATTGATTTTGTAATTTTTGAAAATCTTTTTCAGAAATTAATTCATTTTGCATTTTAACAATTTCCTCATCTACTTCAGCAATTATGTCCATTAATTTAGTATCTCCTTGTGGCAAACCAAATAATATGTAAGTTCCGTAGTCTTCTTGGCTAGCATTGATTGCACCTGCTTGAAGCGCCATTTTTTTCTCGTCTACAAGTTTTTTGTACAATACAGAACTTCTTCCTGAGCTTAAGTAAGAAGAAATCATGTCTAATACTCTAGAATCTCTTGTTTTCATAGAAGGAGTTCTATAGGCAGCCATAATTGCAGGAATTTGAATATTGGCATCATATCCTTTAGCATTCATAGCTTCAGTAATTAAATCTTCTTTAGGGAAATTTCTTACAATTTCTTCACCTTTAGGAATTGGCCCAAAATAATCTTCAATCATTTTTTTAGTTGCAGCTTTATCAATATCTCCAGCGACGACTAACGTTGCGTTATTAGGTACATAATATTTTTTATTAAATGCTAAAAACTCTTCTAGAGTTGCAGCATCTAGGTCTTCCATTTTTCCGATAGTGGTTCCTTTATAAGGGTGTTTTTTAAAGATATTTTCTTTTACATACTCTAAAAATTTAGAATAAGGTTGGTTGTCTACACGCAATCTTTTTTCTTCTTTTACGACTTCATTTTGTGTATCTACGCCATCTTGCCCAATAATAGGGTGCAACAAACGCTCCGATTCCATCCATAAACCTAATTCTAATTTATTAGAAGGAAAAATCTCATAATAATAAGTTCTATCATCTGTGGTGTTCGCATTATTTCTTCCTCCATTAGAAGAAACCAGCTTAAACCATTCTCCTTTCTTTATGTTCTTNGTTCCCTCAAATAGCAAATGCTCAAAAAAGTGTGCCATTCCTGTTCTTCCTGGTTGTTCATCTTTTGCTCCAACATGATACATCACAGAGGTAACAACTACAGGAGCTGAGGTATCTTGATGTAATATTACGTGCATTCCATTACTTAAATCATACTCTTCAAATTCTACCTGTTGTGCATTTGCAGTAAATGCAAACACGAAAGCAGAAGCTAGAGCTAAAATACTTTTCTTCATTAGATTTTTTGTTTAATTAATAATTTACATTGTTATTTGACGCTTTTTTTTAAGTAATGTTACAAAAAATAAAGTTATTTGTCAATTATCAAAAATAATAAAGCTAAGCTTAAAAAAATAATGAAATGAAACTATTGTCTTACATTTATTTATAATCTGCATCTTTATTGTTAAGTTCTAAAAATTATGTATATTTGCATCCGCATTTTCAAGAAGTTAAATGCATTAATTAAGTATAAATACGCAAAACAAATAGTATGTACGCAATCGTAGAGATAGCAGGGCAGCAGTTTAAAGTAGCAAAAGACCAAAAAGTATACGTTCATCGTTTACCAGGAGAAGAAGGATCAAAAGTAACTTTTGATAACGTTCTTTTAACTGATGATAATGGANCAATATCTATTGGCGCCCCAGCTATAGAAGGAGCCGCAGTAACGGCCAAAATTTTAGGTCACTTAAAAGGTGATAAAGTAATCGTTTTCAAAAAGAAAAGAAGAAAAGGTTACAGAAAGAAAAATGGACACAGACAAGCTTTAAGTGAGATTCAGATAGAATCTATTGCTACAAGCGGTGCAAAAAAATCAGCAAAAAAAGAAGCTGCTCCTAAAAAAGAAGTTGCTTCTAAAAAGGTAGCTGCTCCAAAAAAGGAAGTTGCTCCTAAAGCTGAGGTAAAAGAAGCTGCAACAACAGATTATAGTTCTATGACTGTTGCTCAATTAAAAGTTGCTGCAAAAGAAGCAGGTATCAAAGGATATACTTCTTTAAAGAAAGCAGAATTAATTGAAGCTTTAACTAAATAAAAATTTCAATTTTAAAACCATATTATCATGGCACATAAAAAAGGAGTAGGTAGTTCGAAAAACGGTAGAGAATCAGAATCGAAACGACTTGGAGTAAAAATATTTGGAGGACAAGCTGCAATTGCAGGTAACATTATAGTTCGTCAAAGAGGTACAACACACAATCCAGGAGAAAACGTTTACATGGGTAAAGATCATACTTTACATGCAAAGGTTGATGGAATTGTAGAATTCGAAAAGAAAAGAAATAACAGATCTTATGTATCTGTTACTCCATTTGAGGCTTAAGAAATTAAGTTTTAAAAAAA
>JGI26084J50262_1001005_pt1 | contig 16060 bp, 9 predicted proteins | sample SaaInl6LU_22_DNA_FD_50262 | JGI IMG/M metagenome (IMG submission 50262) | reverse complement strand
TACTTGCGCATGCGCATCGGACGCTTTTTTACTGCTTAAATTGGAGAAGTAACGGGCGTCGATCTCTTCTAATTTTTCTTCCACATTGAAATCTTGGACCGAATAAATTTGAACCAANCGAAAAACAATNTCCAATGGNTCATTGCTTTTGTGGAGTAAGCCTTCGAGNATTTTTTGCGCTTCGCCGTACTTTTNAAGGCCGTGAAGAGAGGCCGAATAATTCACTGCAATGTCATAATTGTTCGGCTCTTCTTTTAATAGCTGCTTGAAATATACCGACGCCCCCTCAGAGTCGCCTCGCACGTGCGCCAGCGAAGCGTAGGCATTGAGCAAGACGACGTCGCCCTGCTTCGGTGCACCAAGGGGCGCCAGAGCACTATGTACTAAGTCATATTTTTCTAGCTGAAAAAGGCTGTCTGCGAGTAACAAACAGAAGAAACGATCACCGGGAAATTTAAATGCACCCAAAGCACCAAGCGCTACAACGTCGTCCCACTCGGCCGCCTTACGATGCTCCTTGGCCAGAGCTTTGAGTGCGTCATAGTTAGCCCCATCGATCTCTGGCGTTCTCAACGTTTTTTTCAGACAGATAGTAACCAATGGGCTCGACTGATTAGCTGCGATTCGCTCCCAGCAAATCGCTAGGACCCGGTCATACTCGCCGGACATGTAGTGAGCCTCAAGGGCGTCGTCCGTAATATCATGTTCATTGGAATTCAACAGAGCGTCCTCTACTCAACCAACCATCGCAATCGCACGCAGCATCGCGCGCGCTTTATTTAAAGTTTCTTCCCACTCAGACGCAGGCACCGAATCGGCCACAACACCGGCACCCGCTTGAACATGAACCTGTCCATTCTTAACTACCGCTGTTCGGATCGCGATTGCTGTATCCATATCTCCTGCCCAGGATAAGTAGCCAATGGCGCCGCCATATATTCCGCGCTTCAAGGGTTCGAGTTCATCAATAATTTCCATNGCCCGCACTTTGGGNGCACCGCTTAAGGTTCCNGCGGGCAGTGTGGCTCGCAGTGCGTCCATTGCCGACAAGCCCTCGCGCGCCTCTCCTGTCACGTTAGANACAATATGCATAACGTGTGAATAGCGCTCTATCACCATGTTTTCGGTAAGCGCTAACGTACCCGGCTTAGCAATACGGCCGATATCATTACGACCCAAGTCAATAAGCATCAGATGCTCTGCTATCTCCTTGGCATCGGCGAGCAAGTCGGCGGCCAGTGCGTCATCTTCCTGCTCGGTTTTCCCGCGCTTTCTCGTGCCCGCAATAGGACGAACGGTCACTTGCCCCTGCTCTGATCGAACAAGAATCTCCGGCGATGAACCCACAATCTGAAAATCACCCATATCCAAAAAATACATGTAAGGAGACGGGTTTAGATTACGCAGCGCACGGTAAAGCGAAATAGGTTGCCGATCAAAGTCGATCGACATTCGCTGCGAAGGTACTACCTGCATTACGTCGCCATCTAAGATGTATTCACGGATACGCTCAACCCAGCCTTCAAACTCCGCCTGCTGGGTCGTGAAATGTGCGGACGCCTCTATACTCTGAGTATCAAGCTCACCGATGGCGATCGCTTGGAGCGCGGGACCAGGCTTCGGAAGCGTTTGTTCGAGCTCGTCAAGGCGGGCTATAGCGCGCGCGTAAGATTCAGGCTCATCCACCGCCGCGTTGACCACCATGGTGAGCGTGCCTGCCAAATTATCAAAGACGAGGACTTCTTCAGCGACTAACAACAAAATATCTGGACAACCTAAAACATCTTTTGGACAGCTATGTTGCAGCTTTGGCTCGACATAGCGGACGGTGTCATAACCAAAGTAGCCCACTAGCCCGCCATGGAACACCGGGAGTCCCTCTAAAGGTGCGCTCTGAAATTTCTGATGGGTTGTCTCGATGAAGTCGAGCGGATCGTCGCAGGTAATTTTCTGGTGGACTTCTCCGTTTTCAAACAGTGTTACGTCATTACCGGACACTGTTAGCCAGCGACGAGCAGGCAACCCAATGATGGAGTAACGCCCCCATTTTTCGCCACCTTGAACCGACTCAAACAAAAATGAATAAGGTCCTGACGCAAGCTTTCTGTAGGCCGACAGCGGTGTTTCCATATCGGCCAAAATAGTGCGCGTAATGGGGATTTGCTGGTATCCCTCACCTTGCAGACGCTTGAACTCTAATGGGTCAACCATCATCAAACGCCAGCTAACTCCGAGCGCATCTGATCGATAACCGTCTTATAGTCGGGTTGGTTAAAAATCGCCGAACCCGCGACAAACGTGTCGGCGCCAGCCGCTGCCACTGCCGCGATGTTGTTCGGCCCCACCCCACCATCAACTTCCAAACGGATATCGAGACCACTCGCATCAATAAGCTCACGGGCCTCTCTGAGCTTATCGAGGGTTGCAGGTATAAATGCCTGACCACCAAACCCTGGGTTTACCGACATGAGAAGGATCATATCGACTTTATCCATCACATACTTCAGCGCATCTAGGGATGTCGCGGGATTAAACACGAGCCCCGCTTTACAGCCTGCACTGCGAATTAGTTGGAGGGAGCGGTCAACGTGGGTAGAGGCATCGGGATGGAACGTGATATAGCTCGCGCCCGCATCGGCGAACATGCCGATGAGCGCATCGACCGGCTGCACCATAAGGTGCACATCGATGGGGGCGGTAACGCCGTGGTCGCGCAAAGCCTTGCACACCATGGGCCCTATCGTGAGATTTGGCACGTAATGATTATCCATAACATCAAAGTGGACAATATCGGCACCAGCGGCCAGCACATCATCAACCTCCTGACCTAGACACGCGAAATTGGCAGACAGAATGGAGGGGGCTATTAGATAATCGGACATGGGTAAGCTTCGTCAATGATGGAGCGCATAGTTTACCCCGACCGACCGCGCTTCGCTAACTCCAAGCCCATCAGAGGGTCGTTAAAAAGCGTTCGAGAGNTCTCGATCGAGTAACGTTAGGCGCTCAGGCGTACCCACATCGGTCCATAGCCCCTTCCACACTTGGCCTGACAAGCGATCTTCGTCAATTGCTGCATCGAGAAGTGGTTTAAGTGGCCGCGTTCCCGGAGCACAATCTGCAAAAAATTTAGGGGTATAAAGGCCCAAGCCACTAAAAGTCCATGCCTTGTCCGATCGGTGAGTGACCTTCCTATCCAAAAGGCTGAAATCGCCCTCTGAGTTGTGNGCAGGGTTTGGCACCAAAACAATATGAGCGCAGCCTTCTGGGAGNGAGGTACTGGCAAGTTCACCAAATNTATAAGGACAATAGACGTCGCCGTTAACGACCAAAAATGGGGCGTCACCGAGCAAGGGCAAGGCATTAATAATGCCACCTGCAGTCTCTAAGGGCTTAGACTCCATAGAGAATGCAATGTTGACTCCCCAGCGACTGCCATCCCCGCAAAAACGCTTTACTTGCTCACCCAAATAAGCGCCATTCACCACCAGGTCAGTGATGCCTGCATCCCGCAAGTTAATAATGTGGTGCTCAAGGAGCGTGCGTCCGGCCACCTTTAATAGCGGCTTGGGCGTATGGTCGGTGAGGGGGCGCATGCGCCGGCCTTCTCCGGCGGCCAAAATCATGGCCTTCACAGAGCTGTTCCTGTCGTGGCCGTTTGTAGACTTATGGAAGCGCTAACACTAGACTCCACGCTCCGGAGAAGATTCGTCATCAAAAAATCCTATGAATTTACGGGCGGCTCTGCGCCGATATTCAGAACTCGTGGTCTATAAGACCTATGCCGAGCTAAAAGCCGAGGCTTCCACCTATTTCCTTGGCATGGCTTGGTGGATTCTAGAACCCGCACTGTACCTGCTTGCCTTCTACGGCATCTTCCAGTGGGGTACTCGTCAGGGCGAGGACGACTTTATTCCATTTTTGCTGGTTGGGCTTATTCATTGGAAATGGACGGCCTCGTGTTTGTCAAACGGCTCCGTGAGTATTCTTCATGCTCGAGGCATTATTGCTCAAGTGTACCTACCAAAAATCGTTTTCCCAGTGTTTTCACTAGCCATTAGCACCACTAAATTCCTGATCATTTTAGTGCTCATGCTATCGGTTATTGCGTACCTTAAGGGGCTGAGTATCACAGCCTTACTCTGGTTGTTGCCGGTATACATGACACACTTATTATTGCTATTTGGCTTGGCCAGCACACTTGCCATTTTGGTGCCAGTAATACCTGATCTGCAACCCATAATCGATAACGGCATTATCGTTTTAATGCTTGTCTCAGGTATCTTTTTTAATATCGACAGCTTTCCCGAGGACGCGCAGTTTTGGTTTTACTCAAACCCGTTTGCTGTCCTGTTCTCTGAATATCGCAATATTTTGCTGGCCGGACTCCCGCCTAAACTGTCGTCACTCGCTTATGTCACAGTCATTGGCGTATTTATGTCAGCGGTGGCCACGTGGCTACACGTTCGACTTAACCGACGAATACCTAGAGTATTATTCTAATGGCAAGGGGCGATCAGCATATTCTTACGGTGACCGACCTTGGCATTCGCTACAAAGACTACACCCAAAGAGATGGCTGGGTTCTCTCAAACCTCAATTTTGAGCTCCAGCACGGCGAGACACTCGGCGTCATCGGTCGCAACGGGGCCGGAAAAAGCTCTCTTCTCAGCGTGCTTGCGGGCATAACCCTGCCAGATGCCGGTCGCGTGGTGCGTCAGCCTAAGACGCGAGCGTCCTTGTTAACCATTAACGTGGGCTTCATGCCTGACCTGCCGGCGAGAGAAAATATTTTCGTCATAGGTATGCTGCTCGGGCTATCCCACAGAGAGATTACCAACAGGCATGATGAGATAATGGCTTTTGCTGATTTAGAGATTGACCCGAAGCAAAAGTTAGGGACCTTTTCATCAGGTATGCGCGCTCGATTAGCCTTGGCTATAGCACTTGCAGCGGCACCAGAAATCATTCTCATCGATGAAATGCTGGGCGTTGGCGATGGTGAGTTTCGAACCAAATCCAGTCAGGCCATTCACGATGTTATCAAGGCAGACAGGAGTGTCGTGCTCGTAGCCCACGATCTCACTACAGTACAACAGCTTTGTGACCGAGTGATGTGGATAGAAGAGGGGACCATACGCTGTATTGGTGAAACTGAGAGCGTGCTCGAAGCCTACAATACGTTCCTGAATAACAAGCTTGCTTAATCCATAATGACTACTGAAATTTTACTGATTTGTGGCATGCATCGCAGTGGCACAAGCCTCACTGCCAAGCTCTTTGAACTCTTTGGGTTCAGCTTGGGCGATCACCTCATGCAGGCAAATATTGATAACCCAAAAGGGTTCTTCGAAGATCTCGATGTTGTGGCGCTAAATGATCACCTAATCGCGCACAATGACGCCGCTTGGGACGTTCCTCCACAATCCGTTGATCGGCAACTGACGTGGACCGACGCCCAGCTCAACCAAGCGTGCGATTTGCTGAGAGACAAAACCTCAGGAGTCACGCGGTTTGCTATTAAAGACCCGCGACTTTGCCTGTTGCTGCCGTTTTGGGAGCAGGCCATCTCCGAGATAGATGCCACCTGTAGAACCTGCATTGTTTATCGCAATCCTCTCGATATCTCGGGTTCTCTCGAGAGTCGAAATCAGCTATCCCAGCCAACGGGATTGATACTGACGCATTATTATTGGTCTGCGCTACTCGCTACGGCGCCATCCAATGCGATTTATCTTGATTACGACCTGCTGCTAAACGACTTCGATACGCAAGTTGAGCGGCTCGGACTGTGGATGGGTGAGAAAGCTAATGCCAATAGCATTGAGGCATTCAAGCGCGACTTCATTGATAGCTCTCTCAGGCATCATCAGCACTCCTTGGCAGATCTTCGAGAGAACAAGGATGTGCCATCGGAGCTCGCAGCGATTGCTGAAGAGCTGTCCGCAAAAGCGGCATCCACCGACCACCCGAGCTCCAGGTCACCGGGGCATGACGAACCATCTCTTAAGTCACAAAAAATATTACTTGCGGAACAACTTCGACGCACACTGTTCGTACTCAGAGACTCGCAACAGCACGTTGAGGCGCTTGAGCTTAAAAACAAACACCAATCATTTGAGATTAACGATTTGGCTTCTCAGAAAAATGAGCGGGAACGCCATATCGAGATCCAAACGGGCGAAATTACGAGCTTACAGAACAGCGTTCGANACAAAGAAACTGCGGTCCAGGCTGCTCGAACTGACAACCACACTCTGACTNNAAAACTCGAGCAGACAATTACGCAGAACAANGCAGAACTAGAGCGAATTAGCGCGCAGAACAAAGCGGAGCAGGAAGAATACCAACGCCACTTAGATGACTATGATCGAATTCATCGAGATGTGTTGCATTCCGTGTCGTTCCGCNTTGGGCGTGCGCTGACTTTCCCCATAAGGAAGCCAATTACCACCTGGATGCTACCTAGAATCCANTCCAACCCCCGCTTATTGAAGTTGACATCTTTTGCCAGGCTCTCGCTCTCTCACCCCATCAAACTGCTGAGGCTTGCTTCACCTCGACGAGCACTGAACCTGATCCGCCTCATTTTTCAACGNCCCGATTTGACGGAGCAGGTGGTAGGCAACTACGAAGATTTACTGACACAGAGCGATCAACGTCGGGAGGAACANATCGCTCCGCTGAGTGAGGATCAGATTGAGAATCCGGGATTTGCATTCCCAGCCTCGCGNGANCCTATTCTTTCAATTTTAGTCCCTGTCTATAATCAGGTCCATTACACACTGGCTTGTTTGCGTTCCATTGCCGAGCATCCTCCAAAGGTGCCGTTCGAGGTTGTTGTTGCCGACGACTGTTCCACGGATGAGACTGAAAGAGTGCTAGCAGCGATACCCGGACTGCGTGTTGTGCGACATACCAGTAACCTCCGATTTCTACGATCGTGTAATCGCGCGGTAGATACCTGCAGAGGGGACTTCATTTTCTTCCTCAACAACGACACGCTTGTTCAAGCTGGCACGTTTGACAGCTTGCTCGATACGTTTGAGCAACATACAGACATCGGCATTGCGGGATCTCGCTTGCTGTACCCGGATGGACGCCTTCAAGAAGCAGGTGGCATCGTTTGGAACGACGCAAGCGCGTGGAATTTCGGGCGCCTTCAAGATCCCGATGCACCGGCATACTCCTACTTAAAAGACTGCGATTATGTGTCGGGCGCGGCCCTCATGATTCGCAAAAAAGTCTTCATTGAGTTAGGGAAGTTCGATGAACGGTATGCCCCCTCCTACTACGAAGATACGGATCTATGCTTTAAAGTTCGCCAGGCTGATTTAAGGGTTGTGCTGCAGCCTGCATCAAACGTCATCCATTTCGAAGGTGTTAGCAATGGCACCGATGAGTCCGAGGGTCTAAAGGCGTTTCAAGTAACCAACCGTGCACAATTTTTTGACAAGTGGGAGAGTGAGCTCACGACGTCTCATTTCCCTAATGCGGAGTCTGTCTTCCTTGCGAGAGATAGGTCTCGGGACAAGCCCCATATTCTAGTCATCGATCATTATGTGCCCCACTACGACAAAGATGCAGGGTCACGCTCCACGTTTCAATATCTACAGTTACTCGTAAGCAACAATTTTCAAGTGACTTTTATTGGCGATAATTTTTATCCACACGAGCCCTACACAACGACGCTTCAGCAAATGGGCATCGAAGTACTCATTGGCGATGCCTCAAGAAAAGCTATGACTACATGGCTTAGCGAGAATGCGGCGTATATTGACGTCGCGTATCTTATGCGGCCTCACATTGCGAGCGACTGGATAGATCGTATTGATGCCATGACGCCGCGACCGTGGAAAGTCTATTTTGGTCATGATTTGCACTACCTGCGACTCGAGCGAGAAGCAGCGCTTACGGGCAGCAGCGACACTCGCAAGGATGCAAACACGTGGAAGAAGAAAGAATTCGACCTTTTCCATCGCTTTGATGTTGTTCTATATCCGTCGCAAGTCGAAGTCGATGCTATAAACAGCATTGATCCTGTAGTCCCCGCACATACGCTCCCCTTAAATGTCTTTCCATCGTGTTCTTCAGAGGTAACAAACTTCGCAGAGCGCTCGGATCTGCTATTTGTCGGCGGCTTTAACCACCCGCCAAATGCCGATGGATTGCGCTGGTTCTGTCAAGAAATATTCCCCGAGCTAAAAACACATTGCCCTGGCATCCAGCTTCATATTGTCGGATCAAATATGCCCGAGGAGATCAAATCCCTCGACGGTGACGGCATAAAGGTGCACGGCTTCCTCAGTGACGAGGCGCTCACTGAACTTTACCAACAAGTGCGTGCAAGCATCGTGCCCTTGCGCTTTGGCGCAGGCGTAAAAGGCAAAGTCCTAGAAGCAATGTTCCATGGCATTCCCGTTTTCACAACGACGATAGGCGCGGAGGGAGTTCCAAACGCCGATGCAGCGCTTTTCATTGCCGATGATGCGGCAAGCTTCGCTCACAATTTAGCCACTTATTATTCTGACCTACAGGCACTGCAGAACAAGTCAAAACTGGCCTCAAAAGTAATCAATGAGCACTTCACCTACGAGGCTGTTAGCCAAGTATTGGCGCAGCACTTTATCCCTCCACGGGAGAGTGAATCGCTCTGAACATGCGAGACCCCAGCAACAGTAGACTTACTGTCGTCGCCCCCAATGCAGCGCACCCGCGATACTACTCACTGACTGCCGCCTCGCAACCGAAGAGCGGCGACGCCAAAAAGAGCCAGCGAGGCGGAGTGCGTCCCACTTAGCGCTTAAGAGCACTGTTAACTGTCCCCTTCTCGCCATCAATAAGCACAGCAGCAACGTTATAGCGATATGAGATAGCAGGGCGAAGGGCAGCAACACAAGAGGCATTGTTTTTATAACGAGCAATAACGCATTGCGGTGCCCCCAATAAACTGAGAAATCACTTCGATAACCGGTAGTTTCTGAGCCAACATGTGCCACTAAAGCCTTTGGTTGGAACTCACATTTGTATCCTGCAAGCTGCAGACGAAACCCAAGTTCGAGATCCTCGGCATACATAAAGAACTGCTCATCGAATCCACCGACCTCAGTGATTGCCCTCAAGCGATACAGACAGGCACCGGCGCATGCACTAAAAACTGACGTGGGTACAAGATCACAATCACGGACAGCTCGACCGTGAAATCGGCGCCACCCGTAACCGCTAATCGACAAAACATCGCCTGCGCCGTCGATAACAGTCGGTTGCGCAGCATTCAGCATTAACGGCGCCATACTTCCGATAGAAGCATCGTGAGTAATCGCCGCGTGTAACATCTCTAAAAAAGTGGGCTCGGGAAACGCATCTGGATTGAGGCAGCACAAGAATTCACAGTTTGACAAGGATGCCGCAGCTTTATTGATGGCTGCGCCATATCCAACGTTGACGTCCAATAATAGTTGCTCGACACGCGCGGGCAATGCACTGAGTACGTCCTGCGTGGCGCTATCGGTCGATGCATTATCAACGACAATAATTCGAGTAGCTTGCAGCGTTTGACTAATAACTGAGGTCACGCAGCGTGTGAGGCTCTCCCCGCTATTGAAGCATACAATAACAACGGCAATCGACACGCTTATTGAGCTGCCATCGATGGCTCTAATACAACTGGTCTATACCAACTTTGCTGCTCGCAAAGTGGCATAACCACCGCATCAAACCAGTGGGCGAAGTCGCTGATAGCGGCATCGCCATCTTTGTAAAGTGATAGCGTGTCTCCGACGTAAGCCAATACCAACGGCAAGTCGCCTAGATAAGCATGTTTGTCATCACGAATAGAAAGCCTCGCAAAAATACCCAAACACTTGATGTGCCGCTGTAAACCCATCAAATCAAACCATCGCACGAACTGCTCGGAGTCTGTCGCCGGCATCACGCCGCAAGCTTCCAACCCTGCGCGATGTTGATCTAACAGTCGTAGCTGCATTGCTCGCGGCCATGCGACATAGCAGTCTTTTAAAAGTGACGCGGGATCGTAAGTTACAGGTCCAATCACCGCGTCTTGAAAATCTATTGTCGCTATCGCGTTGTTTTCCAGAAGCATCAAATTGCGGCTATGGAAGTCGCGATGCACCACGACCTGCGGCTGGCCGGTCGCGCTCGCGATTAAATAGTCAGAAAAGGTGTCAAATACCTTTCGCGACTCCTTTAGAAGCGGCCCACTCAACAGTTGCGCCATAAACCACTCTGGAAATAGGTCGAGCTCCTGCTTAAGTAGACTAACGTCGTAAACAGGTAACTGCGCCTGTTCGATTGGAATACCCGCTGTGTTAACTAACATCGCTAACGACTGCGCATACAAAGATGCCACTGTCGAATCCGTCAACACTGCCAAGAGCTGTGTATCGCCAAGGTCCTCGAGGAGCATAAAACCCCGCTCCAAATCAGCGACCAATAGTGCTGGCACGCGTAACCCGGCTGTAGCAAGCAGTCCATGCACATGGATGAACTCAGCAAATTTCTCCGAGGGCGGTGACAAAACGGCTATCCAACTAGCAATAGAATCGGAACTGAGATTTACAACGCTATTTACACCGTTATCTGCACCGGTTTTTACAGCGCTATCCACACCACTGTCACTGGTATCGGCTTTAACACGGTAGTAACGGCGAGGGCTCGCGTCCCCTGCAATTAGTGCAATAGACAATCCTTGAGCGTTGCTGGGAAACTGCTGTCTAACCCATGCGTAGAGCTCTTCATCGTGGCCCATGCAATAACTCAACTCCAACATTAGACATAGATTATTTATCTGCCGACACTATCAAACTCATCAACACTTACTCTGATCCTCGATTGCTAACCAGCACGCAGCAGAATGGATAAACACCAGCGCTCCAATAGCCTAAGAGCCGCAATTCACCACGGACTCACAGCGCTAATCTGCAGGTAATACGGCCGTTATCATACCCGAAAACAACTAGCGCCTTAACCCAAGCGACAGCCAATACTAGCTCAACCCGCAATAAGGTATGATCAACATCCTTCAGCCGTGACTTTGCTTACATCAGCGACCCTACCAGTGCCCGACTTTACTCAACAGCGCCCACCCCACTTGCCACTTAAGCCACTCGTCGTGGTCATCGGGTTGCTGGCGTCCTGTTGCGCTTATGCTGATGAAGACTTAGTACTAGAAGAGACCAGCGTTGGCGCCCTACTCGACTGGCAGCCCATTGAAGTTATCCCCAGTACCGACCGAGACTTGCGTTGCAGGCAATGCCAAGGTGCTTTTATCGATCCCTTAGCTGGCAGTCCGAACGTTGACCCTTTAAGCGCCAATATGGAAGTAAGCGCAGAAGACTCCGACGTCACCGAAGAAGAGCTGGTGTTCGAGGGAGATGTCTCAGTCAAGCAAGGCAGTCGCTATATCCGTGCCGATAAAGTGCGCTTAGATCGTGCACAGCAAACGGGTATCGCAGAAGGTCATGTCACGCTGCGAGAACCGGGGCTCGTGCTTATCGGTGATAGAGCAACGTATGACAACGCCAAACAACAGGCCACCGTCTCAAACGCTCACTTTGCACTGCATGAAAATCAGCTAAGCGGCTCTGCAATGCAATTGGAGCGCAATGCGCAAGGGCACGTCACGATAGATAAAGGCAGTATGACCTATTGTGCCCCTGACGACCCTAGCTGGCACCTCACAAGTGACAACATCGTGCTCGAGCCCGATAGTGGCATTGGCGAAGCGCGTCATGCCAAACTTTATATTGGCGATATCCCAGTATTTTACGTGCCTTGGATTCAGTTCCCCATCGACGATAGGCGAAAGACAGGCGTACTGTTTCCGGACATTGGCTCCGATACTCGTGGCGGACTCGACGTCACGGTACCTATTTATCTCAATTTAGCGCCCAACTATGACGCTACTTACTCGCCCCGCTACATTGGTGAGCGCGGCCTTAATCACCAGCTAAACGGCCGCTATTTAGGCAATAAAGTCGGCTTTTGGGATGTTACCGGTGCGTACCTCAGCGGTGACAAAAAGTACCGAGATGAGATCGATAGTACCGATGGAGAGCGCTGGCTGATCGGCGTTACTCAGCGCGGTTCGTTGGGTGACAGCTGGCGCACTCGCATTGACTATACGCGGGTAAGTGACCCCGATTACATTCGTGATCTAGATAACCAAAGTCTAAGCACCCAGCGTCAAACAGCACTAATGCAACTGGGCCAAGTCGACTACTTAGGTGAAGATTGGGTCGTGAGTGTTCAGGCACAAGAATTCCAGAGCCTCGCTGACGATATTCGTAACGACTACAAAAAACTGCCCCAAATCACAGCGCAATGGCGCGGAGACGCAGATTGGGCGGGGCTTCAGCCCATCGCATTGGCGCAGTACTCCAACTTTGATGCAGACGCTGAACGCGTCACCGGTCAACGACTCTATAGTGAGATTGGGCTCGCATACCCAATGAATTGGATTTATGGCTTTGTGAAGCCCACCGTAAAATACCGGCAGCTCGATTACGATTTGAAGGATTCACCCGCACTTCAAGACCAAAAGCCTAGCGCAGGCTCTGGTGTGGCGAGTGTTGACGCGGGCCTGGTGTTTGAACGTGCTTTAACCATTGCTGGTGAAGGAATGACACAAACTCTAGAGCCGCGATTGTTTTATTTGTATAGCCAATATGATGAGCAGACAGGCCAACCCGATTTTGACAGTGCCGAGTTAACCTTCAGCTACAACCAGCTGTATCGCGATACGCGCTTTTCAGGCAATGACCGGCTCGATGATGCGAATCAGATCTCCTTAGGTGTTACCACACGCTTCTTTGCGGACAGTGATGGTCGCGAGCGCCTAAACGCAAGTATTGGCCAAATCTATTATCTTAAGGATCGTCGGGTNCGTCTCAAAGGCGTNGACCCATCGCTCACAGAGAATAGCTCCCCGATCGCCGCAGAAATCAATTGGTTACCCAGTGAGCATTGGGATGTCCGTTCAAGCCTACTCTACGACACCGAAGACAGCAGCTTTGACGCCGCGAGTATCCAAGTGGGCTACCGTTCCGACGAGGGCAGTTTCTTCAATGTGGGCTACACGTTGAGAGAACCGCCACCGTCATTAGCTAATCGACCTGTGACCGAGCAGGCCAACATCTCTGCTTACTACCCTATCAATGATAACTGGCGAGTGTTTGGTGCACTCGAATACTCGCTAGAGGCATCCCAAGCCGTAGAGGATATGGTTGGACTGGAGTACGACGATTGTTGCTGGCAATTCCGGGTGCTCTACATGCGCTACGTAGACACCGACGGGAATGTAACNGCCTCTGATTTATTCGACCCCAATCTCGACCGAGAAAACGCCCTGCAATTCCAATTCGTGCTGAAAGGCATGGGCGGGTTCGGCGGCCGTGTAGACAACCTCCTCAACGACATGATCCGCGGCTTTCGCGATCGTTATTGACCACATGCCCCAGAAGCTCCATTTATCACAGCNCCATTNATCACAGCCCCATTNATCANAGCCCCAGTTCCTGNGGCGCTAGGTCAAATCGGCGAACCCGGCGGCACCGCCATCGTCGAGCTTGCAAAGGGCTCATCAGCGGTCATCAGAGCATCAATGCGCGCGGCGCTGTAGCGATAATGTGCTTGCCAACTGTCAATTTTCCGTCCACTCGACAAGCGATCAGATAGCCAGCCATGCAGCGAGCTCAAGGCTTCAAACGCCTGGCTCCGCACCGCTGTACTCGCCTTAGGGTTTGCCATGAGCGCCGCTAATTTCTCTACCACCAACTGCTGCACCTTTTGCTGCAGCTGCGCGGTATAAGCGTCACGCGCGGTTTAGATTCCCACGTCGCTCGTAGCAACGTGTCTAGAACATGTGAAAAATCAGGAAGATCGTTATCTAAAATACCTTGCCGATTAAGTCGCGCCGCACGTGTTGGGTCCAACAGCACCTGTAAGGTCAACTCTGCCGCACTGCCTGCTGTGGCCACTGGGTCAAACAAGTAACCGGTATCGCGGGGGAACTGCTCGCGCCGATTACCCGTGAGTGGTGGCGACGGTGGAATAAGAGCAATAAGCTCATGGGACAGCCGCAAGGCATCGGATTGTAGCGTCGCCAGCAGTGCGTCTAGCGCGTTAAGCTGTTTACCGTCGTCGACAATAGCTGTCGGTACTTGCCCATCGCCCTTCAAAGCATAAACAAAGTCCCGACCGCCTAAGACCGTACCCGCCGCTTTGAGTTGATACCGATGCATTAGGTAGGCGGGCACCAAGACTTCTTCAATCCGCGCCATGGGCTCACCATGTTGAATCACAGCCGCTGAAAATTGATCAAGCACAACCCGACGCAGTGCCATAAGCCGCTTAAGCTCCTCGACGGGGTCTTCGCCGTTATCCCAAAGCGCTCCGCGGCTATGGCACGCCCCACCACTGCTGGCAAAGCTATCGGCACGGGCGTGCTTTCCCTCTACGTAGCTCAAACCCATAGCAATGGTTTCCGCCATAACGGCTTTACGCGCAGCCGCGTCATCAGTCCCTTCAGGAAAATCTGAATAGCCCCAAGTAATGGCGCGCTTATCCCATGCCCCAATACCCACCGCATAGGCGTTAGACACATCAACGCGGTTATCGTCACTGAGCGTCACAAACGGATACGGATAATCCATCACCGAAGCGCGATCGTTGGTGCTCGCAGCGAAATTATGTGCCAAACCAATAGTGTGGCCGACTTCGTGAGCCGATAACTGGCGAATACGTGCTAGTACAAAAGCTTCCAATTGCGCCTTGCCGGCGTCAGCGTCGGCATCTTCACCATAAGGGGCTAACAGGCCCTCGGCAATCATGTAATCCTGACGGGCTCGCAATGATCCTAAGGTCACATGGCCTTTCAAAATTTCTTGGGTTCGCGGATCTCGAATACTAGAACCATAAGACCAGCCCCGCGTTGAGCGATGCACCCACTGAATAACGTTGTAGCGCACGTCCATTGGGTCTGCACCATCAGGCAATAATTTCACCTGAAAGGCATCAATATAACCCGCGGCTTCAAAGGCTTGATTCCACCACGATGCACCCTCAATGAGGGCACTGCGAATGGGTTCAGGAGTGCCAGGATCGACGTAATAGACAATGGGCGCTATCGGCTTGCTCATGGCCGCATTGGGGTCTTGCTTCTCCAGTCGATGCCGCCACGCATAGCTGCGCTCCACGGGCTCTCCGAGTGGCGCCGCGTAGTCCATGAAACGCTGCCCACCGTCAATGAACCCCGCTCGCGGGTCATACGGTAGCGGTGTGTATCCCTCATCTGGCAAGCGCACGAAAGAATGATGTAAATTAACAGTCACACTGGCGTTACTCGGCGAGACCGTCGGTAAGTACTTGCCTTTAGCCTGGCCAGTAAAGGTAACCAAGGCATCGATTTCTGAGTTATCTGGGAATCCTTTCGTACGCGCTAAGTTAATGGCCGAACGCGTGATGTCAGGGCTGTACTTTCCCTCATCTAACGACTCAAGCTGCTCACTGATTCCAAAGTTATCTTGCAAAGCAAACGTCGTGACATCAATGAGCACGCCCTCTGCCGTGTCTGCAGAGCCTGCAGACTCCGCTGCGACCTCGAAGCCCCAAAGTATCGAACGAGCAAAAGCCTCATCGACCGCGCGGCGCTCAGCCACACTGTCAGATGTCGCGGTGTAGCGGGTATTAAGCGCTATTAGCAACACTTTGGGACCGACACGTTCAAATTGTACGAGATGGGTCTCACCTAATCGCCCTCGGTCTAACCCTAGGTCGTTGGAACCCACGCCCTGCGATAAGCTGTTGTAGTAGATAAAGGGCTGCTCGAAATCGACGATTCGCGCATAAAGCTTGCCCGACACCTCATGCCAGTACAGCGGCAAGAAGCCCTCTCGAGCGTCGCTCTCCTTTATGATGTCAGTATAAGAAGTATGAACTTTCTCTTTCTCTTCCTCTCCCCAACTTGACACCGCTACCAGAACGCTCAGTGCGAGCAATACAGACAGTAAACGCGACATAATCATCACCCTTTTAACGACCT
>JGI26084J50262_1000993_pt1 | contig 16140 bp, 11 predicted proteins | sample SaaInl6LU_22_DNA_FD_50262 | JGI IMG/M metagenome (IMG submission 50262) | reverse complement strand
TGGAATAAACATATTTTATTCTCACCATCTACCAATTCCGCCTTTGGCCAGTTCTCTTTATTATCGAGTATCGAATATACCACAAAAGTAATATTGTGGAAGGGATAGATACCAGTATCTCTAAGATAGTGAATTCTTTCATTGTTTAAATTTTCTATAATTGGTGTAAGTACATCCAATCTATAATTATTGTTTAAGTTACAATCGTGATTTCCAGTAATTAAGAATGTTTCTTTTCTATTTGCACATTCGGTTAAGAACCAACTGATTTCCCTTACCAATTCAGGACTCATCTCAGTTTTAGCATGAGCAATATCACCAGCTAAATAGATAATAGAATTTTCAATATTATCCTTATCTACGTTTTGTAAAAACTTTTGGAATACTTCTCTATACTCCTTATGTCTTTTTAAATTACGGATATGTAAATCCGCTAAATGGTAAATCTTTTCTACCTTCATATATTATTTAATTTAGATAGGATTAAATCATCCCAACCCGATTGTTCAGTTTCTTTTAATAAATCGTTTACTTCATCGAATCCCATATCACCAGCATCCTTTCCATTTGGAATAATATTGGTTACACTAATACCATTTTTGATAAAGTATTCAGCATGTTTAGTGGAATCNGATACTGCATCCGAGTCCAATAAGATTGTAATTTCTTTTACACCTTTTTCAAATATTTTCTTTTTCAAAGTCTTTGGAACGAACTTTCCTAAAATAGGAATTACATTTCTCTTTACTGAGAATGAATCAAATACACCTTCTACTAATGTAATGGGTTCATTCCAATTGATTTGATTATCGAATACAATCACATCTCTACTAACAGGTGGATTTTTATATTTCATTGTAGATTCTTCGTGATAAGAACGTGCTACAAAATAATTTAACTCAGCATCTTCATTGTAAGATGGTATAATAATTCTTCCACCATATAACCCATCACTACAATATCCAATATTATATTTAAGAATCTCATCCATATGAATTCCTCTACGATGTAGATATCCAATGGCTTGATTGTAATCAAAGTCAATTGATTTTGGTTTAATGTGAAGTTGCTTAAATTCTTTTGGTAGTTGTAACTTTACTACCTCTTCATTTGTTTCTGATTTAGTTGGAGTGTACTCACCATAGATAGATACAATCTTTCCAAGCTCACTTCGTTCTACATTTAATTTACGAAGAAGAGATTGAATACTTCTACCTTTTGAATCACATACCCAACAATGCCAATATTGGGTTTCCAAATTGACTTGAAGTTTCTTTTTGTGATGATGGCAAAATGGACAGTGGTGAACTTGTTCGTTTCCCTTCATAGAAGTTCCAACACCCAATGCACCATCTAATACATTTATTACAACTAATTTGTTTCTTGCGGAGAGCATAAAATTATAGTTTCAGTAAATATACGAAATTAATTTGGATTTACCAAATTATCCGATAGTACTATTTTTTACTTCACGTAAAAATTCTGCTAATTTTTCTAATTTTTGAATAATGGATGGGTCTCCATTTTTTCCTTTCATTTCTCTGATAATATCTTGTAGGGAACTTGCTCCAACAATTAATGCATCATCTTTTGCATTTAAGAATGCTTCTGAGATATTGTATTTGTTTGCAATCTGGCTTAAATTCATAATTTTGTTTTAAAATATAGTTTGATACCAAATATACAAAATATTTTCCACTAATCCAAATCTTTTCTATAATATTTTCCACTAATGTTTCCATTCAGGCAATTTTCATCTGAAAGGACATCGTATTTGAACATCCAATATACTTCGTAATATGATAGGGATTTTTTGGAATTACAGAATTGAATGATTTCTCGTTTGAATTCATCCTGCTTTCCTTCTTTGACTTGTTCGTTTATCCACTCATTAGATGAGTAGTATTTTTCCCAATCGGATGCTTTACGAACTTTCTTTTTAAGAGGAGGTCTACCACCAATTCCAGCAGCTTTTCGTTCTTCTTTTAGTTTAATAAGTTCTCTTTTTCCGATTTTTACATTTCGAACACTTTCTAAGGATTTCTTACCAATGTAGTATTTACCAGTAGGAATATGTTCTATCTTATAAACAAATCCTACGGAAATTTCAGGTATAACATCTTCGGTAACATCGTTACCATTCCATAACCAATTTGACATTAAGTCTTATTTAAATTTATCTGAGTAAGGTTTTGAAGGAGTATGACCTGCTCCACCTTTTCCCAATTTTCTACCACCAGCGGCTTCAATTGCCTTTTCATCTTTTGATAAATCTCTTCCACCATCAGCTTCTAATGGGGTTTTATCACCACCTTTAGTATTTGCCTTTGAGGTTGCAGGTGGGGTCTTTTTTAATCTTTCTTCTAAATTCATAATAGTATCTCCTATTTAGTATAAATATCAATTAAGTATCAAAACGAACAATAAAGTTCAATGGATAATCTGGTAATGATTTAATTGGTTTTGGTAGTTTAGCTACTGCCACCATATTAAGTGAATCATCATATAATCCAATAGTTGTTATATAAGGTGCAAGATATGAACCAGTTGGGTCAATCGATGCTGAATAATCATATTCACCAAATCCACCAAATTTAGTTGAATCTAATGATGATTGAATTGTATGTAATTTAATATTACCATTTGATGAATCATATGCAGTTGGATTTTGAGAAACGTTAAATTCGTTTTCTAATACGTTTAACAAAATTTCATTTTCATAGATAGTCATTGTTGAACGGAAGTTAACTGTGAATGTTAGAAAGTCAGTTGTAGAAAATACACCTCGCATTACAATCAATCCCCTATCATAGAATATGTTTCCATCTATTTCACCATCTACACTATTTATTAAATTTGAATTACCATCATCTGTATATGTAATATTCTTAGTGGTATCAGTTAAAATCATTGAACCAATTTTAACACCCTCACCATAATAACGTTGTGGTATAGGAATAACAACCATTTCAGCTGTACCATCTAATACTAAGTCATTACCAGAATCATCAGTTAATCTATTACCTAACTTATCAAGTAAAAGTATTTCAGGATATAAATTTCTTTCATCAGTTGATGTGTATGATTGCCTTAAACCAACTTCAGTAACAATAGATGCTGTTGTTGGAGTTCTATAATATTCAGATTCAATTGACCTGTAAATTAATCTTTTATATAATCCATTACTTTTTTCATCGGTATCAGCATCGAATAGAGTAGTTTCATCCTTTTCACCAATATATTTAGTAATATCATTTTCATCTAAAGTCCACTCTTTGTAAACTTTAAATGGCCTAACTACTACATCAGATTTTGGAATCTCTTTAATCATCGTTTATAATATACTTTGATATAAATATCAAAAAAAGAAAAACCTCCCATTTTAGAGGTTTAGCATATTATACCATATTGATTTACCAATTGGATTATGAACTATTACTCCGAAATAGATACTTGATATGCAGCGATTACCTCTTCAGTCCAAACTGCGTTTGCAATGGCTTGGACTTTTGGGTCTTGACTACTCACATCATCACCAGGAGCGAGAGTGTGTCTATGGAATGATTTTGCAACCACTTGACCATCTTTCTCAATGATATTTGCAGTTCTAACTTGTATGTGGTTTGTTTCTACAAGTTCTACCAAATCTACTATGTTTTTTTCTGTTAATGCCATTTTTAATTTATTTTATTGTATTATACATGATAGAATGTTACCAATGTAAACCAAGTACCAACCGATGCACTTCCACCTTGCAGTTCACTATATGCTAATGAGGTGTCTGCGTTTGATGCCATTGTTCTGAATTCAAGTTTAGTTTCACTATTTTTTACAAAAGCGTATGTAAATCCAGCATTTCCAGCAGTTACCCATCTACCACCTGTTGCCATAGATGTTGGTTCTTGATATGCACCTTGATTTGCTGGAGTAAATGGTAAACCAGTTATTTGTAAAGTACCAGTACCACCAGTACCAACACCTGCAATATTTATACCCATTCTAATCCAAACTGTATTTCCAATTTTTGTATAAGAAGCTCCTTGATAGTTATATGTTACACCAGTTGGAGTTCCAGTTGAACCAATAACTTCAGGTGTCCAAGTTCCTTCTTCGTAATCATCAAGTAGTTCTGAAGTTGTTGTTCCACTACCATCAGATGTTGCGGAGAAGTCAATACCTTTACCAGCAGTTCCTATTACAAGGTTACCATCGGTTACTTCAACATTATCAGTACCAGCATATATTTTTAATTTTGCTACACCAGAAGATGAATTGGGTATTGAACCACTTTTGAATTCTAAGTGATTAGCTGCCTTATGAATAGCCCAACCAGTAGTTTGGTTATTCATAAAAAATAATCTGGAACTTAAAGTAGCGTTAGAACCATCTTCATTAAGAATAAGTCCATCCGCACCGTGTGAAGTAACATTTATAGAACCACTCACATCAAATGAACTAGCAGTTATATCACCATCTACATTAATACCAGTATCAAACTGATATTCTGCAGGTGTATTATTTAATCCTTCAAAATCAGCTGTAGCAACTAAATCAATACTAAATATACTACCATTTCCACCACCATCAGCATCGGTATGTCTAAATTGATACGAACCAACTGTCTGTCCATTAACAATAGTTGAGTCATTATTGGTCACCATCATTTTTGGAGTTGCAGAATAAACCTGTACCAAGTTAGCAGTTATACTTCCACCTACACCAAGTCCACCATCCACTACTAATGCACCAGTAGTTTTAGCTGCTGATGTAGTTGTGTTTGTAATACGAATTGCATTAGAGGTAGATGCTCCAGCATCAGTTACTTCTTGTAATGTTTTAGTAAGTTGAGATGAACCACTAACTACATTTATTGAGTTAATATACGATAAAGTATCTGAATCAGTATAGTGTGGGGTATCTGAACCAGATTGTACTGCCAATGAATTAATATATACTAAAGTATCGGAATCGGTATATTGATTAATTGAGCCATAGTTTGTAGTTTGAGTTACATCAATTTGAGATGAACCACTAACTACCGTCTCACTATTTAATTTAGATTTTACACCATCTGTAAATGTTGATGATGCTACATCCAATTGAATATTATCGGCATTTGCCACAATACCATTGTTTGCAGATACTACATTAAGAGTTCTGGTTGCCTCAATTGTTCCACCCCCAGTTAATCCATTACCAGCGGTAATAGTTACACCAGAGTGGTCAATATGTTCATTTGCTACAAAATTAGTTGTAGAATCGTGGTCTACTTGAGATGAGCCACTAACTACTGTTTCTGAATTTAATTTTGCTTTTACACCATCAGTAAATGTTGATGAAGCCGTATCCAATTGAATATTATCGGCATTTGCCACAATACCATTATTAGCAGATACAACATTGATTGTTCTATTTGTAGTAATATCACCACCACCAGTTAATCCATTACCAGCGGTAATACTTACACCAGAGTGTGCTATATGTTCATCAGCTACAAAGTTTGTAGTTGAATCGTGGTCTATTTGAGAAGAGCCACTAATTGTAGTTTCGGTATTTAATTTAGATTTTACACCATCAGTAAATGTTGATGAAGCTGTATCTAATTGGATATTGTCAGTATTTGCTATAATACCATTGTTTGCAGAAACTACGTTAATAGTTCTATTGGTAGTTATATCACCACCACCAGTTAAACCATTACCAGCAGTAATAGTTACACCAGAATGGTCAATGTGTTCGTTAGCAACAAAGTTTGTAGTTGCATCGTGATTTATTTGTATAGAACCACTAAATGCCCCAATTGCATCTCCAATTGTTTGTGCGGTTATAGTACCACCTAATGAAGTTGCAGCTCCAGCTATTGTTATTGATGAGTTTGTTAGTTTACCATTTGCAACAGATGCGTTAACTAATTGTGAACCATTTATTGTTTTATTGGTTAATACTTGAGAATCACTTAATGTTACGATTTCAATCTCAGCACCAATTGTACCAGCCTTCCAACTATCAGTAACACCATCCCATATAAGTGAACCAGTATCATTACCAGATGTAGTATCAGAAACATATATACCACCATTGGCATTAAATGTACCATTAAGTTGTATAATGTTATCACCCAAATTGATAGTAGTAGAATCTATGATAGTTTGAGTACCCTGTACATTCAAATTACCTAATATGGTAACATCACTACCATCTATTTCTAATGCACCATCTAAGGATGCGGTATATGCGGTAATATCCGCAATTGCAGCGGCTGCAGCATCTACTAAGGTTGATTGTGTTGAGGTCTTTAATACATTCGATGCCTCTGAATCAAGTATAGGAACCAAATCATTTGCTGAAATGGTTCCCTTTATACTTAGTGATTCTAAATAATCTTTTAATTTAATTGATGCCATGTTTGACTAGATTGTTTTGTTAAAACGATAATTTAACTTTTATCAAAACTTCTTTGTCAAATGATTTAGGAATTGGTTGAGATGTTTTAGCTACTGCAATCATTTCGTTTGAATCATTCATTAAACCAATTGTTGTAATATAGGTTTTTGGGTCAGTTTCAAAAGAAGCTTCTGCAAAATCCCCATTAGCATCAGTATAAGTTGGGTTGTTTGAATAGTTAAACTCTCTGTTAGTTGCTCTTACGAAGAAATGTTGTGTTGATACATTTTCAGTTCTTCTCGCTTGGAAATCACCACCTCTACTAATAGCTTGTATTAATCTTGCGTGATTGTATTGGTCGGATGTAGTTACTTCTGAACCAGCTAGACTTCCACTAATAACAACTGCTCCGTTTGATGTATAAATCGTTTGGTTTGCAATGTTACCAACAGTATCAGCAATTGCCGATGGGTTTAGAATTAAAATACCTCTATCAGGGTAGAACAATCCATATCCCTCATCATTAGATGCAGTAGTTGTGTTAATAGTTGCTTCGTTTTCAGTACCTAAGTTAAGTGAACCACTTACTACTTTAAATACTCTACCAGCTTTTCCTAAAGTATCTCCAAATTTCTTACCACTATCATCGATGAAAGTGAAAGTTCCGTTTGCACCAGTTAAAGTTATTGACCAGTTACCTGGATCCATTTTTTCTCTATATCTAGCTCTATTTAATGTGATAGCGTAAATTGAGTTTGAATCCTCAGCTACACCACTTCCATTTTCAAATGAGAATTTATTATCAGTTGGGTCTAATAGAATTGAACGATATTGTGCGTAAGTTGCTTTAGAAGCAAGTAGTGCATCATCAGAAGTTTCCAATGTTACAGAACCACTACCATCAACGTGTCCATATGCTACACCAAATTGTACAACAGCCGAAGAATCGGTTTGTGGGTTTGTACTAAATACATTGTAGTAGTATTCACCACTTGTAGTTTCTACTTCTGCTGAAGATGTATATAACGTTGCTAATGAACCCACATCACCAGTCCATAATCCAGTTGTTACTACTTCTATTTTAGCGTTTACTTTATCAAACTCACCGAATCTTTTATAGATTCCGGTAGTTACTCCAGCACTTGCTTGTAATTGTTGTCCAGCAGGCAATGCTGCGTTCAATAGGGATACTATATCATTGGTATCAATTACTCCATTTGCTGCTAATCCAGCAATTTGTGCTGCTATGTTTGGGTCGTTTATTAGTGCCATATCTTATTTCCTTTTATGCTTTGTATGTTACAGTTACAGGAATAGTTTGCGAACCACCCGTTTCGTTACCATATATTGTAATGGTTGTTGAGATTGTAGTAGTTAGTGATGGATTCGGCGTAAATGCGAATGATAAACCACTAAGTACTTGTGCGGTAGTTGTAATTTCCTCCCCTAAGAATACAGGAACAGTTCCACTAGCCGTTGCACCTTGCGTTACCGCTAATGTACCAGCTCTTTGGTCTGCTAATACCACCGTATATCCTGCAGCACCATTCCCAGCGGGAGATGTTGTTGGAGACATTGCAACCTGACCTTCGTTTTGATAAACTCCGATTGATGCAATACCCAATGATACGATTGGAATTTGTGTTGTACCTTTTGGTAATGTAACTAATTTATATTTCAATACCTGTGTTTCATCAGGACTAGCCTCAAGAATTGGAATTGAAATTATTGCCGAATCGTAATAAGCACTTCCCTTTGGATGTGCTGGTTCGTACAATGTGTAATCAATCTCATCATCACCCAATGCGAATTTGGAAATGTTCAAAGACTGACCTGATGCTAATTTCTGTCTACCTTTTTTGGTGAGAATCGCATCGACTGTAATTGATGTGTTATTTAAATATCCCATAATTTTTTGTTATCCCTTTTGATATACTAATAAATATAACATTTTTTAAATTTAATTAATTAACTTCAAGTATCGGTTCGCCTGAACCTCTACCAGTATCTGCAACTCTAAGAACATTAGGATTAGTTGTAAATGTTTCTACTGGAGATAATCCATCTGGTGTTGTTGCCGCTGTTTGTTTGGAACCTTCAAAGAATGAATACTCCAATCCTTTATTTAAGTTGTTAGATGTTCTATAATGAGATGGGAAATATCCATTTAATGGAGTTACCTCTACAATATTGTTTCCAACAACAGGATCATTTGAACCAAATGGTAATTTGGTTATTTTATACCTATAATTAGTTATTTCTTGAATTTCGTATTTAACTTGTTCATTATTTGATGTTGCTGGCCATCCTTCGGTTTGAACTTTAACCTTTTCAACATATGATTCTTTTATTTTATATATTTGTTGTCTTGATGATGTTATATTACCAAATATATCTAATTTAGTAACAATACCTACTCCATCTTCAGCATATAATCCAAATCCACCCACATCTAAACTATCGTTATCCATTCCAATTTGTTTTGTAGCGAATATATCTTCAGTTGTTGCTTCAATTAATGCTTCACCAGTTGTTGCTTCAATTTCAGCATTATACATCAATGGAGTTCCGATTAAATTAATATCATCCTCAACTTCAATTGATGAATTATATGTAGGATAGCTTGTTGTGAAATCAATAGAATCCTCAACATCTATACTAACATCATAGTTATTGTATTCAAATCCAAACTGAACATCTTGATTGGTATCTAATGTTGCAAGATATTGGTCAGCTGATGATTCAATTGTTATATCGGTACCAGCATCAATTATAGTATCATAATCACCTCTCTCGGATGTTGGTTTGTTCCATTTAACTTTACTTCGTTCCAATAAATGAGGTTCTATCAATAAACCTTTAGAAACTTTAGCTCTAGCAGGTGCTAAATCAGTAAGTACATCAAACAATGATTTATCAATCTGTCTTACCAAATTAATATACTCATAAATATTTCTATCCAATCGTTCGAAATAGTAATTTCTTACATCTTTCAAAGAAGTATATTCATCATTATATTCATCATCAGGTGCCCCAATATAATCATCTATATTGAATGAACCAAACGATTTTAAGATATCCATATTCAACTCCTTAACAGGTGAAAAGAATAATCCCAAACGAGATGAATCAATTGGTGCTCTATCAAATGCCTTCTTAGTAGCTCTAACTTTGTGAGATAAATCACCAACTAAAGTTTGCTCTTCAATTCTAATCTTATCTGAAGAATTGAATCCTAACGATGGTACTTTAGCCGTTACAGTTCTATCATATGTAGTGTATTGGTATGGGTAAACACTAGCTGATGGGAATCCAACCGCTGTACCTACGCTTACACCATATTTATCAGATACTGCTACATTGATAATTTCATTATCATTAGTCCTATCTTTCGGATATTCAAAATCTAATCTAAATACCAAATNTTCCGTAGATGATGTATATGAATTTCCGTTTGTTGCATCAGGTAATAATGTATGTGTTTCAATTACACTTTCATCTAATGGTTTAGTCCATAATCTAAATTCATCAATAGAACCAGTCATCTCATAACCAATTTGAATACCAACTAAACTACCAGTATCCCAACTCGTTTCACCAGAAATTGTTAAAGTATCGGATTGAATATCAGTTCTAATTCGATTACCCACAGCTTCTTTAGCAAATAATTGGAAAGTATTGTTTGTTTCAGATTGAGTTCTATTTATTACAATATGAGTGTACTCTTCATTAAAAATGTTAAACTCATTAGTTGATAATTCATAAACTTGTTGTGTGATACTACCACTAAGATGTAGTGAAAGATATCCATATGAACCAGTTGTTTGAGTTACAGATAATCTCCAATATTCAGCATCCGTACCAGTAAATTCACCAAATACTCTAGCTATATTATAATCACCAGGCTCTAATAAGTTTACTCTTAATTCAACTGAATTTGGTGTAGTTGTTTCACCATTTGGTACTTTCCAAGTAGTTTCAACATACTCACCATTATTTGTAAAATTAATGGCCGCTGTTCTATCATCAAATGTAAAGAATTGTGTACCACTTTCCGTTGGGTCGGTTGGTCCACCAAACTCCATAATAGTTAATAGAGATTGAGGTACACCATAACAAGCCATTGCAGCTTTTAACGAACGTGATGTTCCTTTATGTTTTAACAAATATGGTAGGTTATTGAGAATTCTTCTCCAAACTTCTTCGTTTGCAGATTTTAAACTTCTATCATATTTTTGAGTTCCATCTTTGTATTGTCCGAATGCATATTCCCATAGGTATTGAGAATCAAATGCCTTCTTACCTTCCCAACCCATTGATTCCAATAAATGATAAACTAAATCATTTGAGAATCCAGTTGTTGAATGTTGATTGAGGTTTTTAATTTGTGAAAGAGAATTAGTATATGACCAAAGAGTATCAAAGTGCTGTCCAATCATATCTAAGAACAACATAAACTCTTCGTTCTGATAATCCTCTTTTATGTATTCTGGTAAATTGTTTACTAAATAATCTACGTTATCTCTATCAAATGTATTACCATATGTAATGGATGTATTATACCAACTTAATACCGTAGATGAACTTGATGTATCTAAGATTCCATTTGTTTTTGGATATGCCGAATCATCATTTGATTCATATAGATATTTTTCAAATCCATCAAAAGTTTGAATTACACCATTAATTTTATCTAATACCTTTTCAGCTTGAATTCTAGTCTCAGTTGTAAAGTTAGGAACTTCACCTATTATTGAGAATCCTTCATATGTACTACCTTCCGCAATTAATTCAAATCCTTCTTCAGTAGTTATCGTACCTAATATAACATCAAAACCAGTTAAATCTTCGTAAGTTGTTTCATATGTTTCTAATAATTGTACTTTGTAATAGAAATTTTTAATTCTTTCTTCAGCAGAACCAAAGTGTACAAAATTTTCAAATAGGAAAACTTCCCCAGTAGAACCAGATGAATACTGAATATTTAGATTTTCAGTATCAATACCAATTCCATTTGTATATTTGTTTATTAATGCATTTGATGTTTCAGAACCACTTCCTAATAAATCATCATATATTTGGTATCCGATTCCGTTATCGGGCTCTAATTGAAAATTAGCTCCCTTTAATGGTGGACAGTAATCTACACTATCACCAACTAAAGTAATAGTTTCAATTATCGGTTCGGCTTGTATTTTAGATATCCAAGTTTGTTGGTTTGGTTGAATCGATGTTGGTAATGGTTCGTATAATTTAAGAATTAACGATGTATCCGCAAATTCACCATCATCTTTTAACCCAAGCCATGTGGTTACAATCTTATTATCACCATTACCTAAATGTAATAAGTGAGTAAGTAACTTACCAGTATCAAATACATCAAAATTAAACTGAGCTGTGAATCCTTCAACAATTCTATTAACCGCTACTGAACGTGGGATTGTGTTATCCCCCTTATCAAATAAAACAGTAAATCGTTCAGTCTTACCAATTACGGGTTCTCTACCAGACATATTGTAAGGAACCATAGATATACTGATTCTAATTTTATCAGTTTCATCTGTTATGGTACTTTTACCGATATACTTATCAATAATATCCTCAACGTTTAATACAACACTACCTCTTGGTCCTTCCTGAATGTACTCTTTGGAATTTCCAATATAAATTCTAACAAATGTTGTATTTATAGAATTCCAACTAAAATCAAAATCAACATCTAAACCTTTAAAATCCGCACCTCTTACTTCAACAGGATATTCAATTTCTCTAATATCAGGAACAGGTACAAAAATATCATCAACAACATTAATAACAAATGAAATTGAGTTTTTAAATACATCAACTACTTCTTCACTAATATTGTTACTTACTATTTCAGTTTTTATAGTACTCCCACCATCAGTTCTAATTACTTTTGGTGGACGTGGTGGTGGTGGCGATGGTGGTAATATTTTTATTGGTTGTAAATCTTTTGGTTTGACAAATGTATCCTTAGTAATTGGAGTATCAATTATATCAGGTGGTGTAATTATAGGACGTGTGGGTAGGTTAGGTGCTATTGCATCCAACACCGCAGCTCTAGTTTGGTCTGTAAAGTTTATTGTTGGTATTGTACCAACATTAGGACCCATACCAAATGATGGGCCGGAGATTGTTCTTGGGTCTAACCAATCTTTTGGTAAATCAGCTATTTTACCCAAATCAATACTATAATTAGGTAATCCAATTCCGCCTCCTAAATTACCAATAGACATTGAACTACCGGGAACATCCATTATTAAATTAGATGATTTGGTTGGTACTGGTGGACGTGTTGTAATTAATGACGGTAAATTAGGTATTTTTATATTACTAAAATCCGGTTGTTTATTGTTAAATAATTCATCTAATGTGTACCAACCAGCTGGCTTACCATCAGATGTACCTGTACTCCAAAAGTATTTAGTTCCATCCGTATCGGTGAAAATAGCTCCCTGTTTACCTGTGTTAGTTGGTCTTGCCATTATAATTGTCTTCTATTAGTATTAGTATTACTTTCTGGTTTGATATCTCTTGTAGAACCCCCACCAGCTTGTTGATTTAATAACCTAGCTCTTGCCGCAAGTTGTTCATTTGCGGTGTAATTACCTCTACCTGTTTCAATTGGTGTATTAATACTAGGGTCCTCTATTGGTACAACTCTAGAACCAGGGAGTCTTCCAGCTGGTATTGATAAATCACCAGTACCATTTACTAAGAAAGCTCCAGGATTTAATATTCGGGCATTTGTTTGGGTGTTTGCAATCTGAGCTACACCATTTATGTTTTCCATTCTCACTTCATCATCAAACCCAATACCTCTAACATTTATATCTCGTTGGTCAGTAAAGATATTAGGAGTTCTTGTTGTGTTTAACCCACGTTCTATTGACTGGAGGAAATTTTCTTCAGGTAAAAGACGTTTTATTGGTATTATATCTGGTACCAAATCTGGTCTTGGTATTGGTGGTGGAACAACCGGTGGTTTAGGGTCTGAAATTATATTGGTTATAATTGGAACTGGTCTTGGAACTGGTACCGTAGTTACTCTTTCAACTGTTCTTGTTGTTTTTCCAGTTCTAATTTCGGTTATCGTATCATCCAACTCATCTAATGAATATGGGATAATTTTAATATCATATCTACCAATATTTGCAAATGCCTTATGAGGTATTACAATACCAACCACTTCACCATTTCCCAAATTGTTAAACTCAAATGATTCAGTTCCAACAAATACAGTAACCGATTTAACAGCATCATTCTTTTTAAATGCAATTGGAATACCAGTATTTGAATTTATATTATGCGTTCTTGTCGATGAATCTAATAATTGAATCTTAGGTTCAGGTCCAAGTGGGGTTGGTGTTATCTTAGGTGGTGGTGGTGTTGGTGGTGTAAATATATCAGGTGGAGGTGGTGGGGGGGATGGTGGTCTTACCAATACTCTTTCAACTTCAATATCAACGACTAAATTTGCTTTATCAAATACCGTATTAAATGTTAACGATTGTTGAGGTCTAGCTGTTATTGTTGTTGGTTTTTTACCTGGTTCAGTTTGTGTTATACTTTTTATAAGATAGCTTGAAGAAGGTCTAATATCAAATTTAGTAGTACTAACATCTGTATAAACATTCTTACCTTTTACTATCTTAACATTAACAATTCCATTTTTTGTTGCAACAACACTACCATTAGTACCACTAATATTTACAATAAGAGTATTTAATATTGGTGTAGGTGGCGTTGGAGTTGTTTCTATTTTATTCTTTATTAATTCAAAATCTAAAACAGATAAATTACCATTTGTACCAGTATAATTAACAATTTGACCATTTACATATTTTTTTACAACTAACCTACGCAAGTTTGCACCTAATCTTTGCTGATATGAATCACCATTATTAATTCGTACTTCATTGAATGTATCTATACCAGATACATTTTGGTTTGATATAATATATTCAACATTATTAGAGTAACCATCTTTTTGAACACGTATTCTTATATCACCAGTTTTTTGAATATCAGATGGTGTATAATTTAAAGTAGATGATGTAGTTACTACATCGTTAACATATGTAGTTACTCCCTTTACATTTGTTTTTATAATATATGAATAATTTGTAAATGGAATATCATCACCTTGTATGGTTTTAGGAATAGTTACTCCAACTGGTGCATTGTATGCCCCTCCAACGAATTCTCCACTGGGTAATTTTTCCCTTACATTTGGATTTGCCGTACCAAAATTCCCAGAAAGTGCCTCATATGCAGCTCCACCACTTATCTCCCATCTATTTTGATTAGGCTTCCAAGTAAAGCGTGTACCTCCGATATCCACTGTCTCAAATGAATAGTTACCTTTTCTACCTACGGGTGAATATGTGTTTTCAAGTTCCATATTGTATAATTATAATAATCTTTCTTTCCTTGGTGGTTTTGGTCCCACTACTCTACCATTTTGTCTACTATCAGGTACAAGTGGGTCATATAAAACACTACCTCCACCCTTTGGTATTGGTTTTGGTTGGGGTTTAGGAGGTTGTACAATTATCGGCGTTGGCTTTGGCTTTGGACGTGGTAACGGTGGTAACGGTTCAGCTATCAATTGTGGTGGAGCTGGACGTGGGAGTGGTTTAGGCTCTAATACTGGTTTACGTGGAATTGGTACTTCTCTAATTTCAGTACGTTCCGGTTCAATCGGTTTAGGTCTAGGCACAGGTGGTTTAGGCAATACTATTGGCTTTGGTGGCTTTGGTGGTGGTGGTGGTGGAATGAATGGAATTGGTGGTGGTGGTGGAGTTACCTTTGGTATAGGTGGTCTAGGTATTGTTTTGGGTGGTTTTGGTGGATTAGCTTTCACAAATACAGGAATAGGAACATCAATTGGAATTTCTTTTGTTATCTTAACTTCCAATTCAGTTACCTCTAATAATTCTTGCTTAACTATTTTTCTTCGTACAATAGGTTCATCTGCCGCAATTTCTACATCACTTTGTTTTCTCTGCATTATCTCACCAACCTTATCAAAACTATTATCCAAAACTTCATCATATTCAGTTTTACTTTGAATAGCTCTCATAGGTAAATAGAAATTAACGCAATCTACCAAAATTCTTTCAAATAATAAACCTAATTGGTTTTGATTAATTTGTAAAATTGGTTTTGTTGATTTAGGTTTACCATAGTTTGGATTGGTAATACGAGATTCTCTATTCAAAAATTCATACTTAACAGCTTCTATAAATTTATTATACATTTTAGTTGTTAAAATATCAAATCCTTTAATTGAAAATTCTTTTACTAATCTATTATAAAATTTAGTTGAGTATGTAGTTTTAATATATGAATCAATTATGGATGATTTTATGTTTTCAACAAATTCAGGTATATTTTGAATTAAGTCCTCTCTAAAATCTGCACCAGAAAACATTATATTAAATCTCTTTAACAAATCAGTTTTATCCGATGTTTCGTTTCTGAGTGGTAATAATTTTACTTCAGTTCTGGATGGTGATATTTCTTTAATCCAAAGTTTTTCATATTTGTTTTCAAATCCAACTCGTTTATTCAATAAAGATATTTGTGTTTTAAAAATACCATTATCATATCCAGCTTCTCTTAATAATCGTTCAACATCAATAAAATATTCAGATGGGAAATTAAATGATTGAAATAATGTTCCTTCAGGTATCATTATATAATCATTTATATTTTCAGTAGATAATTGTA
>JGI26084J50262_1000968_pt1 | contig 16366 bp, 20 predicted proteins | sample SaaInl6LU_22_DNA_FD_50262 | JGI IMG/M metagenome (IMG submission 50262) | reverse complement strand
GCGTTGGCAGTGGTCATTGTTGAGATAGGTAGGATTGAAGTTCTACTGTCTTTGGTTGCTTTGTTCGTTTGATTTGCCTTACACAGATGATTTGTATCTGCTAAGACTCACAGGTTATGTGGTAATATTATCTGTTATAGTTGATATATCATTTTTTATATTTTTCTGGACAATTTTATTCCATGTTGAGTAATAATTGTTAATAAGGTATTGAAAATAAAAAATTGATATTTAAGAATTAAGTTTATTGTTTATAATAACAATTCAATGTTTGAGTCTAACAACTGCTGGGATATTCTTGATACTTATTTCCAAAAAGGAGGGTCTCTTGAATCATCTAACCCATTGGTAAAACATCAAATTGACAGCTATAACAAGTTTATTGATAATACATTGGGGCAAATTATTGCTGGATTTAATCCAATCAAAATCAAGGTAGCAAATCCTAAAAATGATTTGGGTTCTGATAATACTTATTGCATTTCTATAAATATTTTGCAACCCAGTGTTACGAAACCGAGCTATCAGTTACCAGATGGAACTCAAAATATCATGACACCTTATATTGCACGAATGAATAATATGTCATATTCAAGCAGTGTTTATGTAAATGTGCATGTTGTTACAGAAGTTACAAATAAAAATGGTATGACTGAAAAGTTTGATAAAACCGTAAATAATATTTATATTGGAAAGATTCCAATTATGGTTAAATCAAAGCTTTGTGTTTCAAATCAGATACAGGGTATTTGCGAAGAAAATAATAATGAGTGTATCTATGATTTCGGTGGCTATTTTATTATTAACGGAAATGAAAAAGTTCTTATTTCACAAGATAGAATCAATGAAAATAAGACACTTGTATTTCAGCCTAATAATAATAGCGAAGGATTGTATGCTGAAATTAGATCAATATGCGATTCATCTTATTTGCCACCCAAGACAACTTGTCTTAATATGAGTGGTAAGTTAAACCATATGGGTCGTATTATTAGAATTAATACATCATTCTTACGTTCAGAAGTTCCAGTATTTGTAATGTTTCGCGCACTTGGTATTACAAGTGATAAGGAGATTATCAACCATATTGTTTATGATATGAACAAAGAAAAGAATGAACGTATTATTTCAGAATTAATGGCATGTTGTGAAGATTCTTGTGACATTACTACACAAGAGCAAGCTGAAAATGTNCTTATAAAGATTATGATTGGTGCAAATAAAAATAATGAACATGAAGAAAATAGAGAGTTATTACGTAATAATCTTATTAATGACTTTCTACCTCATGTAGGTAAAAGTTATAGACGCAAGGCACTTTATGTTGGTTATATTATTCGCAAAATGATCCGTATCTATCTTGGTTATGATAAATATGACAACCGTGATTCTTATATCAATAAGCGTGTAGATACACCAGGTATCCTGATGTCAAATTTGTTCAGACAATGCTATGGTAAAATGACAAAGGAACTTAAATCTGCTATTGAAAAAGAATTGGGTCTTTGGCGCGGCAATAGTAATACACCTATTTCAAATATTATATCTGAAATTAGTATTACAAGATTCTTTAAACAATCGCTCCTTGAATCATGGATCAAATATTCATTGTCAACAGGAAATTGGGGTATCAAAAGCATGGGAACATTTCAAAATATTAAACAAGGTGTATCACAAGTTTTAAATAGAATGTCTTATGCAAGTACCCTATCTCATTTACGTAGAATTAATACAGCTATGGAAAAGAATGGCAAATTAGTTCAACCGCGTAAATTGGATAATTCTCAAATTGGTATGATTTGTCCTGCTGAGACACCAGAAGGTAGTTCTGTTGGGCTAGTTAAAAACATGGCACTTAGTACTAACATCTCAATTTCTATGAATAGCACTCATATCAGGAAAATTCTAATTGAGCTAGGTATCAATACATACGATGATAGTTTCGGTTACAGTTCTAATAAATCATCAACACATTTTCTAAAAGAAATGGGTAACGAAAATAATGTGTATGTTATGATAAATGGTGATATTATTGGATATCATTGTAATCCTAATGAATTATATAGCAAATTGAAGCATTATAAGAGAAGTGGTATCATTCATCCAATGACATCTATTGTATGGAATATTCAGCGCTCCAATATTATAATTAGTACAGAAGCAGGACGTATGTATAGACCACTATATATAGTAGATTATGATAAAGATGCTAAGAAGCGTGTTCTTAGAATTGAACTTATCTTAAAAAGAAAAAATATTAGTTTCAAGGAATATATCAAAAATAAACACTTTGATTATTTCATTGTACCAAATGAAATTATTAAAAATCATGATGATTCAGATAGCTATTTAGATGAAGAAGGTTTCATTGAATATATGGATTGTGATGAAATTAATAATTCAATGATTGCTACATTTCCAAGTGATCTTGATGAAGGTATGAAAGGTACAGCGATGCCTCCTTGTTATACGCATTGTGAAATTCACCCAAGTTTGATTAATGGTATTCTAGGTGTAAATATTCCATTTAGTGACCACAATCAATCTCCAAGAAATTGTTATCAATGTGCAATGGGTAAGCAAGCACTTGGTATTTATACAAGTAATTTCAATAAAAGAATTGATACAATGGGAAATATCTTGAATTACCCTCAAAAATCACTTGTATTTACAAAGCTATCTAAATACACGATGGCACATAAATTACCATCAGGTGTTAATGCTATTGTTGCAATTATGACACATACTGGATTTAATCAAGAAGATAGTATTATGATTAATCAATCAGCACTTGATAGAGGGCTATTCACAAGCACTTATTATAAAGCCATGAGAGACGTTTGTAATAAAAATCATAGTACTGGTGAAGAAGAAATCTTTACAAATCCTGAAAATAATTCTGTACAAAAACCATATTCATATAATAAATTAGATAATGATGGATTTGTACAAAAGAATACTTATGTTAATGGCAATGATGTAATTGTTGGTAAAGTTATGCCTAAAAAAGTAAATGGTGAAATAAATTATCATGATAACAGTCTTGTGATGAAAGCTAATGATGATGGTTACGTTGATATGAATTATAATGGTATTAATAGCGATGGATATAAGTTTTGCAAAGTTAGAATTCGTAAAAACAGAAAGCCTGAAATTGGTGATAAATGTGCTAGTTGTAGTGCGCAAAAAGGGACTATTGGTATGACATATAAACATCAAGATATGCCATTTACAAAAGATGGTATTGTACCAGATATTATTATGAATCCTCATGCTATTCCTTCCCGTATGACTATCGCACAATTGATGGAATGTATTATGGGTAAAGCGGGTTGTCATATTGGTGCATTTGGAGATTCAACACCATATAATGATTGTTCCGTAGAAGATATTGCAAAGGTACTCGAAGAATCTGGTATGGAAAGATATGGTAACGAGATTCTATATAATGGACGTACAGGAGAACAAATTAGAACCGAAATATTTATTGGACCTACATACTACCAAAGATTGAAACATATGGTTACCGATAAGGTTCATTCGCGTGGTTCAAATGGACCTATTGTTATGCTTACTAGACAACCCAGTGAAGGTCGTGCCCGTTCTGGTGGTTTGCGTTTAGGTGAAATGGAGCGTGATTGCTTTATAGCACATGGTACAGCCAATTTCCTTGCAGAGAGAATGCTTCATGTATCAGATAATTATAGAATATTCGTTTGTAAATATTGTGGTATGAATGCAAATGTAAATACTGATAAAAATATTTACAGTTGTAAAAATTGTAAAAATAATACAGATATTGCACAAGTACGTATGCCGTATGCATTTAAGCTACTTAATCAAGAGCTTTATACAATGAATATTATGATGAGATATATTTGCAATTAATATATAAATATTATTATTATGATATAAATTAAAGTTATTTGATAAATTGTTATAGTACTTAATATTTGCAATTGTCATTTTGTTTAATTATATAAAAAATAATTGTTAATATAATTAAACAATGTATACTAACTTACATTATATGTTCGGTGGCAATAATAGCTATGTTGATTATTACTTCGGTAATAATTATGTTTTACAAAAAGAAAATGAATTATTGAAAAAAGAATTAAAAAAAGAAAAAGAAATAAACAAGGATTTAAAAGCTACAAATAAGATAATTCAAGATTATATTATAAATATAGAAAATAAAAATGAATCTTTAAATAATGATTTAGATGAGTTAAAATTCAAATACAATATGTTAAAACTGAAAAATAACGATATAATTGAAGATTTTGAAAAGATATAAGAGTTTGATTTATTATATTTAATAAATAAATGTATAAAGACCTAATGAACTTTTATAACTTTCGCATGTCATCTCTTTTGTATATTCTAGATAATACAAAACATCTTGAAAAATATAATTGTAAAAAAGAAGATGTACTAAATTTCGGCGGCATTCATTATTGTGTTGATGATAGTGTAAATACTATTGATTCGTGGGCGGTACCACATAATGAGAGTGGTATTTCTCCAAATATTCCGATTTATTCAGGAGATGTTCCATTCGGTGTAAATAAAAAACGTTATGAAGTTAGAGGGTATTAGGAAATATTATTTAAGAATATAACTGGATATAAATATATATGACTGATTTTATTAAAAAGTATCATTATTTAAAGGAGAGAAAGGATGATATTTTTTTTATGAATAAAGCAATTGAAAATGCAAATAATAGCGATGGTGGTCCATTTGGGGCAGTAATAATTAAAGAAAAAAATATTATTTCTAATGGTAATAATAAGGTAACAGTAGATAATGACCCGTCGGCGCATGCTGAAATTGTTGCAATTAGAAATGCATGTAAAGAATTAAATACTTTTAATTTGGAAGGCTGTTCTATTTATACGAGTTGTGAACCATGTCCCATGTGTTTGTCTGCATGTTATTGGGCTCGCTTAGATAAGATATATTATAGTAATACAAGAGTTGATGCAGCAAATATTGGTTTTAGTGATGATTTTATTTATAAAGAATTAGAAAAATCTAATGATGCCAAATGTCTACCAATAATAAAAGTAGATAATAAAGAGGCAATTAAGACTTTTGAGAGATGGGCAGCAAATACAAATAAGGTTAAATACTAAAAATGTACTGGATTTATATAACCTATAATAACGAAAAAATGATAGCTCTTGGGGTTAAACTGAGATATATACTAGCAATCATGACTGGTAATGCAAACGAAAATAATTGGATTATTCGTATTCAGGATGGCAAACACTTCTTCCAACAAGGACATAATGGCATATGGGCTATACGAAATATAACAAAATACCAAAATATCTTGAAAAAATTCAAGAAAGGTGACAATATCTGGTTTATGCAAAACAAACAGTCTACTGGTGAAGATGGCAAATTTACTGCATATGGAAAATACGACAGAAACTTTATAAGAGAAGTTGGCATCATTGACAGAGAGAACAAGAAAAGAGGGTGGGACAAGCATACCCCAATATTTGGGGGAATATGGGGTATAGAGATAAGATTTACTGAGTTTAAGGACCTAAGAAAAAGATCAGGCTTTGTAACAGGTATATCTTCTCCTTGTCCAGATGCTGTTATGCCAAGATGTATTTATGAAACACATATTGACTTTGACTTACTCAAAGCCCATCTAAACAATACGTAAAGAATTGATTAAAAATTGATTTTGTATATTATTTATTTTTTTACATTATAATATGGCTACTGTAAGCTATATGGAGTATTTCAATGCTATGCCAGATGATATCAAGGAAATGGTATATAGCAAAATTATATATCCTCAATCCGAGGAACTATTACAGGAAATCAGAAATCGAAAAATATATAATTTTGTATTAAAAAAATTAGGGTACGACGAATTGAAACCTACCTTGGATAATGTGACAACTGTTCTTTCAAATACACCACCAGTATACTCTATATATATTATGAATATTATTGGACTAATGCGTATGCGAGAAATAGATATAGAATAAAATATGAAAATATATACATATACACACAACACACTCTATATATTTTTTACTTATTCCAAGCCTAGGTAGTCTCAGGATTGGCTTTCTTGATCTCGGGATACTTCTCCTTCATTTTATAATAAAAATTGATTTTTATTTTGCCATGGTTTTATGTTTGTCCAAGGTGTTTTATTATGCAACCATTGAGAAATCTTGTTTTTCCAAGGATTTTTATTTTTCCATGGTATCCATATATGAGGATCATAATATATTTTTCTAATACGTTTTATATAAAAGCTCAATGTTAATATTGTACTTGTTATTAAACCATTTGTAAAAATTATAACTGGGTAATTATAGTTTTTTCATAATTTAATATATATATACTATACGATAAATAAGTAGCATAACTTAACCATATTATATAAGGAACTAATGCAATTATAGCCAATATATGAACATTACTATAATAATTAGATTGCATAATAAATTGTAATAATGTTAATATTGCAAATATCAAACTCAATACTACCATTATAAATCCATTAAATAATCCATTTTCACCGAAAAAAACTGGTATATATGAAAAATTAAATACGAGAGCAATAATAGGTATTATCCAATATTTGACATTTTTAAAGTATGTTCTTTTACCACACTTAGATATTCCATAAGGACGACAATCAGCATCATATAACGCGTAACTATATATTAAGCCAATTAGTAAATATAATATAGGCCATACTATTCCAAATAAATAACTAGGTGGATAATAATCTGGTTTTTTTTGGTTCTTATATTTATCTTCCTGCCACTTTTTACCATAAATAGCGCCAATAGACATGCCAATTATCAATGGTAAAAAAACAATAGTATAATATATAACATTAACTATAATGTCAGTACTTTTTTTACTTTTAGATTTATAACAATATATATCACTTATACAATCCATAGCAAAGATATCTAATATAATACTAGAATTATAAAAAATATATAATATATAACTGGTTCTTAGTTGCTAGTCTCATTTAATACATTTTCCATCTTAGGCTTACGTCCACACTTTTTCTTGGGTTATTCTTCATCAGAAGGGACTTCTTCTTCCAGCACAATTTTCTCTTTTTGTTCTACATTCTCACCCTTCTGAGCCTTCCAGAGGCGGGCGATTTCTGTGAGTATTTCCTTGTTGTCCATTTCAGGATTAGCCTCCTTGACCTCTGCACGCTTATCTTTCACAAAGATGTTGTATGCAGAAGGAGGACGCTTCTCCTTAGGGTTGCCATCATTGTCGACACCCTTCTTGCGCTTAGGCTTTTTAGCTTTGGCTGCCTTATCAGCAGCCTTGGCTTCCTTTGCCTTCTCCATGTAGTCCTTCCAGAACTGCTTGCAATACTCGTCAACATCCTTCTTGGTGTTGAGAGCCTCAGGCATGTTCTCGACGTGGACCTTGAAGAGAGCGGCAGCAGCGACAGTGGTCATTGTTGCGATAGGTTGGTTTGGTTGGCTTCTTTGCGTATCTGGGTTGTTGGATAAACAGAAAAATAAAACAGACATAATCATTTTTTATATTTTTTAGAACATTTTAGTACAATTTATTACTGCATATTATTGAAATCCTTCCAATCCTTATTAACTGTACGGCGATTTTTATGGGCATAGCGGCTGTCTCTCATCTTTGTGCGAATATTCTTATCAGCCTTAATATTATCTCCATAAAACTTATTCTTGTAACTTCTAGGAATTTTAACAACATCACCAATGTCATCGTGTTTCTCTACATAGCTGTTGAACTTGCGAGAGCTGATTTTATAAGTTGACATTTGTGATTGATATGATAATAAAAAAATATAAATAACACAATCAATTTTTATTTACCTTGAATTATATTTTCATATATTTTAATTTTGTCTTTTATATCTGCATTACAAATGGGTAAAAAAATGTTCGTGTTTTATAATAAAAAATATATAAATATATATATATATATAGTCATTTTTTTATATTTAACAACCCATATATTGGGTGTTTTTATAGTATTTTTCGTATTTATGCGTTATATTTTTTGTATTATTGGGATTAATATCCATCAATAGTTTCTTTATCATTTCAATGAATACTTTACATTGTTCATTTTTGTTATATGACATTACTAAATAACAAACGCTTTTATGCTCTGCTTCTAATTCATCAATTAAATAACTGGCTTTTTCTTGATACCATATTTTTAGTAGTTTGTAATGAAAATCTGATAAGTCGTTATACTTAAACTGCTTTACCCAGAAAAGTGTCTTTCTAATCTTGCCATAATGTTCAATCTCCTTCAATAAAGAAACAGGTGGAATGCAAATATATTTTGCACATTCTCTAAGAATATCATCGGGAAGAGCATCAATCATTTGAGAACGCGACATCATAAATGTGGACATTATGTTACTTATATAAAATAAGCATTTTTATCAATTTTTAATTAAAATAGAACATAATACATCATATAGTAAAATAATTATATTTTAATTTAAAAGTAATGTTACGATAATTTACTCTGTATCAATATTTTTATTTTATTTTTAATATCTTTTAAATTCATATTATTAGCTATTCCAACAAGTACTATATGTCCTTGTCCGAAATATAATTCTTTCATATATTAAATAAAAATAAAATTAATATCCACCTCTTAAACGTAAAACTAAATGGAGGGTTGATTCTTTTTGAATATTATAATCAGCAAGTGTTCTACCATCTTCAAGTTGTTTTCCTGCAAAAATTAATCTTTGTTGATCAGGTGGAATACCTTCTTTGTCTTGAATTTTACTTTTAATCATATCAATTGTATCAGATGATTCTACATCAAGTGTAATAGTTTTACCTGTTAAAGTTTTAACGAAAATCTGCATATCTTATTATTATATATATAAATATTTTTTATATATATTATTGTAAATGGATAATATTAATAACCTCCTAAATAATATGTTAATTACAAAACCATGTAACATATGTAAAAAAGTAAATAATAATAATAATAAAAACATCTGTACAAATTGTGCTAAAAAATTAACACCACATTATGAAAATTGTACATGCATTTATTGTAGATAATCCAATTTACATTAACATTTTTTTCTTAGATATTTCATTAGGATTCCATGAAATATATATAATATTTGGATTCGGTTCAGGTAATATTTGAACGAATAATCCGTTTTTTCTTAATGAATCAACTACATAATCAATGCAATCTTTAATCTTATAAAGAGGCTTTCCATAAACATAATATGGTATTTCATAAAATATATTCATACCGCCTATTGTTGCTGTGTTTTTAATTTTTACATGACATGTTTCAATAATTTTATCAAAGGTAGTATATTTAGCATTATTTTTTTTTTCTTTTAAAGTATACAATTCCGATAAAGAAATTCTTGGAGGCATTATTAATTAATATATACAAATTATTTAAAGCTGTTTAATTGAACTATCTTCAAGCTCGTAAAATTGAACCATTTTATTATAATCAACAGATACTTTTTCTTTTTTAACTGCTTTATTTTTATTTAGACCCTTATTATAGAAATCATTAATCATATCTTCACTAATAGCATAATTAAAATATTTGACATCACCCATTTTAAGAACATTATCTTCACTTAATTTAGTTGTATCAAAGAATTGATCTAAATTAACACCATTATATGCATCACGAGATATTATATCAGTTAAAGTGGGGTTTATATAAAGTGGTGATCTATTATCTTTATGTGTTGCTGAGTGTGTATTGTTATTTAATTCAACACCATATATAGTTTCAACTTTATCATCAAATACTAACATGCCATTCATATATATTTTACACATAGCACGATTTACTGCTAATATATTAGCACTATCAGCTACTTCTTTCATAACAACAGTAATCATAAACCATTTACTATCAAATGGAATATCCCAAATACCTAATAAGTTTTTATTTTTTGTTTCCCAATTATCACCAGCCTGTGTTTGGCTACATTCTTCATATGAAGAATTATATTGATATGAATCAGGTGATAAAATATTATTATAATCAACCGCTAATTTTGAACCATTATGATTAATACGAATTAATGGATTTTTTGTTAATAAAGTTGGTATTATCGTTTCATCTGTTGAACGACCAGAACAATTATAATTATTTACATTATAATAAAATATTTTTTCACCTTTTAATAACAATGCGATATCTTTATGTTCATTATTATATTTTTCTATTTTTTCTTTGTTAATATATAACCAAAAATTATACGAATATTCAGCACCACCTTGTTGATTAATTGATGATTTAATTGGTAAATAATTATTATGCATTTTATTGTTGGTATTATATTTCCATTCTTTGTTTGAATTAAAATCAAAAACACCATCTATAATGTCTACTTCTCTTCTTATATTATTTTCACCATTGAACATGTTTTGTAATTCAATTAAATATATATTATAAGCTACATATCCCATTAATAATAATACAATTAATGAAATTATAATTTGTTGTACAGGACTACCTTCCATTATTTGTTACTTATCTATTTAAAATATGGAAATAAAAATAATAATTAATTCATTTTACTTAATTTTATTCGCTCATTTCTACATCAGCGGCTTTTAATTTATATATTGGGTTTCTTAAACCGTATGCACCTATTCCGAGAGAAGCTAACATACCATTTATTGGTCCAGCGCGGTATTCCTTATACATATCATTTTTATTTAAATCGTAATTAAACATGGTAAATTTACTTAATAAACCTGAAAATCCATATGGGCTACCTATTCCTTGACCACCAACTAATAAAGATCCGCTGCTATCTAAATTTAATTTATCTAATCTTAATGTTCCTGAAATTCCTTTTGTTCTATCAAGAGTTTCATAATAATTCCCGTCAATATATGTAGTTATTGAACCACCGCCAATATCATTTATAACAAAACCTACATGTACCCATCTTTGTATTGGTACGTAATTGATAGAGAAACCAGTTGCTATACCATCATTTGATAAATAATTATTAATACTTGATTCAGCATAGTCTTCTGCTCTTGCCCAATATGGTTCTGAATTGTTATTTAATGCAAATCTTACATGTAATGTGTTTTTATCCCTATCTAAAATAATATGTGGGCTTGCATCTGCTATGTGTTTATTATTATCATTATTACTTATATGAGCNACATGTCTATATCTACCAGCTCCTGAATTTATATTAAATATATAAATCCAAAAGCAATAAGAGCGTTTTTTACCATTTCCACTTTCTAATTTTTGTTTAAATGGCAATTCTGATAATTGATTGCAAAATAATGGAACATCAGATCCAGGTATTAATATTTTTTGTTGATATAATACTGTATCAGTTATTATATAATATATAATATATCCTACAATAGCGGCAATTACCAATAATACTATTACTAAGAATAATACACTAGTATTATCACTTAATGTTTCAACAATAGCATCCTTAGTATCTTGAATAGATATATTGTTAATAGCATTAGTTACAGAAGAAGCAGCAGAACTTACAGCTGCACCAGTATTTTGAACTATTTTGTTATTAGTAGCAACATCACTTACATTTGAAAAAGCACTAGAAACACTATCTCCAACATTATCTAAAATATCTTTATTTGTATTCTGTGGTACGTCCGCCATTTTTTTATTTCAATTATCTAATTAAAGGAAATAAATTTTCTATTAAATAAATTTGTATGATAATTTGATATTTGGTAATATGGAAAATTACTAGAATTATATGTTGATTTAATATTTTTTTTCTGTAATGATAAGTAACTCAAAATTTTAGTAAAACTTCCTATATTTGATACAGCTCCTTTCTTATATTTAAATAATGACAAATAATATACATATGATGAAAATATATTTATACATGATTCTACATTGTTTTTAAACATATAATAATCATAATAGCACATCATATCCATAAATTTTTTATAAAACTCATTTTTTTTCTTATATGTTACTGTACGATTATCTAAATCTTTAATTAAGTTTTCGTGAAATTTTAAGGGTATCATCCATGAATCTTTACTTATTATTTTTTCAATTTTTTCTCTTTCAAAATTATCTCCATATAAAAAGCTAATATTTGTATAATCTTCAACGATAAGTTGTTCTAATTCTTCATTTGGATTTTCTATATCGTTGAATAATTTTTCTAAGTTACCGTTTGATGCTTTAACTAATTCTTCTATATTATTTATTTTTCTTCTACACAATAAACTTTTGATATCTTTATAATTAGGTATTTCTAAGTTGTATATTTTACATACTTTTTTAATTTCACCGATTTTCTTAATTATATCATTATTTGTAATACAAATAATAGGTATATTTTTAAGCTTTTTTTTATTCAACAATTTTAATAAACATACATTGATTGTTTTATCAGTGACAAATATACAATCAAAATTATCTATGACAATAACTTTATTTCTAATATTATTTGTAAGTATTTGCATTAATGATGAGCTAGTAGTTTTTTGTATTACATCNTTCATATGTGCCGATGTATAGCAATTATTATTATCAATNGTTGTTATATCATAATTCAAATAGTTACATATAGCGTTAATCGTATAAGTTTTTCCGATACATGTAGCCCCCGCTACTATTATACAACTTTCTGGCGATATTTTAATATTATAATTAAAATTTTTTAACCACATTAATATTTCTTTATAAATATTGTGATTACCGCAAAACCCATTGATTAATTCATTCATTATTATATATATATTAATTCTATCATTAATACTGTTAAATATAAAATGAGCGCAAGTAATGGTAATACTAACATAACTGGCATCATTGTTGTTTCATCATCTATTTTGTAACCAAACTTTTTCATATTACCATCTTCGTCAAACATAATATAAGGTCGTGTCATAAATATTATGGCAACAATTATTAAGTAAATTACAAGTGTTATAATTCTTCTCGAAAACATTCTTTATCTATTATTTTAATAAGGAAAGAAAAAAAATGAATTATAATATATTACTATTAATACTAGTTATAATTTTAATATTTATATTATTGAAATTTTCTTGCAAAGAAACTTTTGTAAGTGGCACAACATTAATTACAGATAATCAACAAAATGTAGCGGGATCATTATTTGTATCTAGTGATAGCATGGCTAATTTAATAGATAATATAAAAAAAACAAATAAAATTGACGGAAGTATTGTGGGTATAAATAAACCGTTAACAGTTATATTAGATCCATATATCAATTATTATGTTCTTAATAATAATGCAATTACAAGAAAATATGATCCTGGAATATTTGTATGTATTAGTACAATTAGATTGGGAATAAATAAGTGTATATGGAATCTAAATAGAAAAGTCATAGCATATGTTTCAATGACTGATTATTTATTTATTCAAGCATTCATCAAGGCATATAGACAAGATATATCAAAAATAACTATTATTAAAATAACTACCGATGATTTAAAGAGTAAAGATAAGAAGTTTGATTATTTATTTACTTATGTTGTTCTTGATAGTAATTATATGTATTATTTAAAAGAACAGAAATATTTTATAAATGGTTTCGATGATGTTGATATATATAGAATAAAAGCATTTTATCCATTTATTGAAGAAAATTATAGTAATATTAGACAGTATTTTAATAAAAATTTAAATGATCGTACTTATGATGTTTATTTAAGTAATAAAACAAGTTTAATACCTACGATGTCTCTTAATGTTGTAAGTTCAGTAGAAAATTTTATAACAAGACTTAAAATGCCAAAGGATTACTTAGAAGCGGTTGATAGAGAAAATGAGAAAGGTAATAATACTGGCAACTATGGTTGTTACGGTAATGATAAGATAACAAATAAGTTTGAATGCGATTCATTATATAATTATGATGGTACNGCAAAAAAGTATTATAGTAAATGGGATAAAAAATGTACAAAAAATGAAGAATGTCCTTATTACAAATCAAATAANAATTATCCAAATAACAGAGGAGGATGTAAAGATGGTTTTTGTGAGTTTCCAGTAGGTGTAAAACGTATAGGTTTCAAAAAATATAAAGATACTGATGTAAATCGTCCATTATGTTATAATTGTAGTGATACAACTGATTATGATTGTTGTGCTAATATAGAAGATTACAATGGTAATACTGATTATGTATTTGAAAATGATTTTAATAATAGAAAAGATAATAAATTGAGAACAATAATTTCCTCATTAAATTATAGAGTATCATAATAATTATGAATAATAATTACATAGTATGTTCTTTTAATTTAGTATCAATAATTATTATAGTTATATTATATTTTATTGTAATAAGAAAGTATATACATAGCGAAAAAACTGTTGAAACTTTTAATATGAATGAATCAAATATTAGATATAATAATTTATTTAATTACAAGCCTTCTAATGCNAGAATAATGTATAATAATACTGGTGANTTGCCATGGAACCGACATGTTATTAACTCTAGTATACCTTATGATATTGATATAAAACACGAAGCACAAAATGTATATTACTATGAGCATGATAATGAAACTTATACTGATAAATTAAAAAAGCTTTTCAAAAGTAATTGTGAAGAAACAATAATTGCCGTTGAAGGTAATGAATGGAGTAAATGGATTAATCCCAAAACATTGAAAGATGAAATGCTTAAAAGTAAGTTAGTATCTTATTATAATGATATATTAGAATTTATAACTAAAAAATTGAATGAAGATGGCATAATGGATTTACCAGGATATGACGAGAAACGTGATATTCAAGTAGTACATGATATTATGTTGAGATATAGAACTAGTGTAGAAAATAGTAGATATATCATGTTTGATATTGATATGATATTATATCGTGCTGGTAAGTTTCAAGGCAAACATGTTAAATTTGTCGTTGTATCAAATGGATATACTATTAATATAATAATGGTAAGGCTAATTGGTGTTGTTTCAGAAGATAAGATTGTTCTCCATCCATATCGTGCATATGATATTATGAATAAAAATAAGTTTAATCAATATGTACCTATGAAATATGGTACAATTGATAGTGATGTTAAAAATAGTCAAGATAATACATTTGAAGTTAGCGACGATTATATGAATAAAGAAATAGAGAATATATTATATAAGAAATTATTAGAGGAAAATATACCAGAAGACATTGATGTAAGTAATAATAATTATATACCAAAAAAAGAAGAGATAATTAAAAGAGACAGATGCAATTTTTAGTTATACCATATAAATATTTAGATACAAATTGTCTATTAGTATAAACAGGTATATATTGATATGGTAATACAGTATAATATTGAAGAGTATTCATAATTAATATATAGATATTAAAAATGAGTACATAATTTCATTTTTCTTAGAGATTTTATAAACTTTATAATTTTTAATAGATTTTATAAATTATGTACTCATTTTTATAAAAATTGAATCATAATAGTTATAATTCAATAAGTAGCAAAATGACCGAACTAATCCGTATTCCAAATATTGAAAACTATACTCAGGAAATTATTAATGGAGAACTTATACTTACACCAAAAAAACAATATATAACAGAAAATGAACTTAATATGACGCAGATTACACACTCAACGATTGAAAAATGTATAATTAAAAAAGAAGAAGAAATTATATCAACAAACACGAGTTATCGGTCTGTTTTAGTTGATATATTTAAATCTATGCCAACCCAAAAAATATTACAAACTACTACATTTAATTTCAAATTAACAAAGGAAAATGGAGAAAAAGGTTATAACTGGTGTGATGATATTAGTATGTCATTTCAAAACAAGGATTCGAAAGGAACACTCAAAGAAATACTTAATATGGTTAATGTAAATAAATTTACCATTGAGTTGTCAATTAAATTAGAAACAGGTAGAATTGTTCATTTTAAAAATAAAATAATCAGCATTTAAAATGTTTAAGGGTGTAATAGATTTTATAAATTATGTACTCATTTTTATAAAGCTAATAAATAGAATGTATAGTAGTTCATCTTCAAGTAAGGATAGGAGAATTAAAGTTATTCAAGCTAATATAAGAAGAAAATTATTATCTGGTAAAACTTCTTTACTTAAAAGAGAAGTTTTTTTACCGGATGTTTTAAAATCAGATAAATATAGTAGTGCTAGTAAAGTACAAAACTTTCTCAAAAGCACATTTGTTGCTAATCGTTTTACGCTTGATACTAGAATATATTATTATGCTTATATTANCAAAAAATTAAAATCAGTTGGTAGTGAGGAATGTTTAAGAGAAAAAGATTTTTCAGGTACATCTGG
>JGI26084J50262_1000967_pt1 | contig 16384 bp, 17 predicted proteins | sample SaaInl6LU_22_DNA_FD_50262 | JGI IMG/M metagenome (IMG submission 50262) | reverse complement strand
TTGGCCCTGTTTGACGCGAAAGACACGGGCGGCGATTACCAGTTAGTGCCCGCAACCGATATGGATATGCGTGGGAAGAAAGCCGCACCACGCGCAAGTTTAGAAGTGGTGTATGATGATGTCTGAGGCCGATCGCCAAGGCTTTGACGTAAGTTTCGATGCCTCCGGCACATTACAAGTCATTGAGGCCAACGAAGCCTCAAAAGCTGTGGCGATCGAGGGCGGTTGCTCCGCCGGAATAGACACGCTTCAAGCGGCAGCGCGTGCGGCCGGCAAGTCAGAAATCTTGGATCAATACGCCAAAGATTATCCGCAAGGACCGCATGAGAAACCGCAAAGCATGTGCCCTGCCTTTGGGTCGCTGCGGGTTGGCTTACGCATGAAACGCACGTCAACAATATTAAGCGGATCTGCCTGCTGCGTTTACGGATTGACCTTCGTGTCGCATTTCTATGGGGCGCGGCGCTCAGTGGGCTATGTGCCGTTCAATTCGGAAACTCTGGTCACGGGCAAGCTGTTTGAAGATATTCGCGAGGCGGTGCATGACATCGCAGATCCCGAAAAGCTTGATGCGATTATTGTCACAAATCTATGTGTGCCGACGGCCTCCGGTGTGCCTTTGCGGCTCTTGCCCGAACAAATCAATGGTGTGCGCGTTGTTGGTATTGATGTGCCAGGCTTCGGCATTCCAACCCACGCGGAGGCCAAGGATGTGCTGTCCGGTGCAATGCTGAACTATGCCCGCAAAGAAATTGCCGCCGGCCCTGTGCCGATGCCGGCCATGGGCAAATCGGATCGACCCACGGTCAGCCTGCTGGGTGAAATGTTCCCAGCTGATCCTATGGTCATTGGGCAAATGCTGGCGCCGCTTGGCCTGGCGGCTGGCACTGTTGTTCCCTGCCGCGAATGGCGCGAACTCTATTCCGCTTTGGACTGTGGGGCGGTGGCGGCCATTCACCCGTTTTACACCGCCAGCATCCGTGAATTTGAAGCCGCAGGGCGCCCGATTATAGGCTCCGCACCCGTCGGCTCCGAAGGCACAGCCGCTTGGCTGGCAGCGATTGGCGAGGCTTTTGCGCTTCCAGCGGATGTCATCGCAGCGGCACAAAACCAATTTGTGCCTCAAATTCGTCAAGCCCTAAAACAAGCGCCGATCAAAGGCACAATAACCCTATCGGGCTATGAGGGCAGTGAGCTTTTGGTGGCCCGCCTGCTGATCGAAAGCGGTGCAGATGTTCCCTATGTGGGCACGGCTTGTCCGAAAACACCTTGGTCGGCACAGGATGCCGAATGGCTCGAATCCCACGGGGTAAAAGTCAAATTCCGCGCCTCATTGGAAGATGATTGCGCCGCCATGGAAGCCATTCATCCTGATCTGGCCATCGGCACAACGCCCGTTGTCCAGAAGGGTAAAGAGCTGGGAATACCCTCGCTTTATTTCACAAATTTGATTTCTGCGCGGCCTTTGATGGGAGCTGCGGGCGCGGGCTCATTGGCACAGGTGATCAATGCGGCCATGGGAAACAAAGCGCGTATGGACCACATGCGTTCCTTCTTTGAGGGTGTCGGCCGGGGCGATACCGGTGGAATTTGGGCAGGTAAACCCAACCTGCAACCTAATTTCCGAGCGGTGAATCTCAAAAAGCTTGAGAAAAAAGCCCGTGCGGCCAAAGCGGCGGAGATGATTTAATGCTGGTGCAAGATCATGACCGTGCAGGAGGCTATTGGGGCGCTGTTTATGCATTCTGCGCCACCAAAGGCTTGCAAGTCATCATCGATGGCCCGGTCGGCTGTGAAAACCTGCCCGTCACCTCAGTTCTGCACTATACCGACGGATTGCCCCCACATGAATTGCCCATCGTCGTCACCGGCTTGGGCGAGGAAGAAATGGGATCCGGAACCGAAGACTCGATGAAGCGCGCGTGGGATGTGCTGGATCCAGCCTTACCTGCGGTGGTGGTCACCGGTTCAATTTCGGAGATGATTGGCGGCGGTGTCACACCACAAGGCACCAATATTCAAAGATTCCTCCCCCGCACGATTGATGAAGATCAATGGCAAACAGCCGATCGTGCGATGACATGGATTTTCAGTGAATTTGGCATGACGAAAGGCCGGATGCCCCCTGAGAAAAAGCGCGAAGAAGGCGCGCCGCCACGGGTGAATATCCTAGGGCCCATGTATGGCACATTTAACATGCCATCAGATCTTGCTGAGATAAGACGCCTGGTCGAAGGCATCGGCGCAGAAATCAATATGGTGATGCCGCTTGGGGCACATATCGCTGAAATGCGTGGTCTGGTGAATGCCGATGTGAATATCTGCATGTACCGGGAATTTGGCCGCGGGCTTTGTGAACTGCTCAACAAGCCCTATCTCCAAGCCCCTATCGGAATTGAGTCCACCACGAAGTTTCTGCGCAGCTTGGGGGAGCTTCTGGATCTGGATCCGGAACCTTTTATCGAACAGGAAAAACACTCCACCATTAAGCCCGTTTGGGATCTGTGGCGCTCGGTGACCCAGGATTTTTTCGCCACCGCCTCTTTCGCCATTGTGGCCCATGATACCTATACACGCGGCATTCAAAACTATCTTGAGAACGATCTTGGATTGCCCTGCGCCTTTGCCGTATCGCGGCAACGCGGCCAGAAGACAGATAATGACGCGGTGCGTGCCCTTATGCATGAGAAAAAACCCCTGCTGGTTTTGGGCTCGATCAATGAGAAAATGTATTTGGCCGAAATGAAGGCCGGCTTTGGTCCTGCGCCTTCATTCATTCCCGCCTCTTTCCCAGGTGCCGCCATTCGCCGGGCAACCGGCACGCCTTTTATGGGTTATGCGGGCGCAACCTATCTGTTGCAGGAAGTGTGCAACAGCCTGTTTGATGCCTTGTTTCACATACTACCTCTGGGCACAGAAATGGACGCCACGCCGGCCACACCCACCACACTGCGCCGCGATTTTCCATGGGATGCGGATGCGCAATCCGCCTTGGACGCGATTGTTGCCTCACACCCCATACTTACAAGAATTTCCGCCGCCAAAACTCTGCGAGATGCTGCCGAAAAAAGCGCCCTCGAGAATGGCGAAGAGCGGGTTTTACTGAAGACTGTCAAAAGCCTTCAGTCAATTTCAGGAGGAGTATCATGACTGACTTTGCAAATGAAATGTCTGGACTGTCAAAGCAACCCAGAAGTCTTCGGCACTCAAAAAATGAATATCGCGTCTATCTCGCGTTGATCTTCTTGGCCGCTTTGCCGTTTTGCACCGTGATTTGGGCCTATCGCCTGATCCGGCACATGACGCTGCCCACGCTGGGTCCAATTCAAAGCGCGATCAGCGAGGCGCGCACCATCACACCGCGTATTTTTCAAACGTAGGTTAGAGATTCCCCGCGCCCAACCGGCCCGGGGTCAAAGATCCGCTCTTCCGCATGGGGCAGTGGAATTAAGGCAGGGGGTGTGCCCTTGTTGTAACCCGGCTGCAGGGGCCTTGCAGCGTCAGTACATATTTTCAGGAGAAGAAAATGGCTGATAAAAATGACCTAAGTTTCACAGGTCTTACAGATGAACAAGCGCAGGAATTGCACTCAGTTTATATGAGCGGATTAATGATCTTCACGACCGTTGCGGTCGTGGCTCACGTGCTGACGTACATCAAACTGCCTTGGTTCGCTTGGTAAAGGGAGAATATAGAACATGGCACAGTTTTACAAAATCTGGCTGATCTTCGACCCGCGTCGCGTCTTCGTGGCTCAGGGTGTTTTCCTTTTCTTGCTCGCAGCAATGATTCACCTCGTTCTGTTGAGCAATGATGCAACCAACTGGTTTAGCCTCGCCTTTGGCGGCTAACTGGCTGTTTTAATAACGCTTTGGCCGGCGTGTTTATCCCTCCGGCCAAAGCAAACAGTTGAGATTGAAACATAGCTGCGCATCTAAGGCAGCCGAAATGTTTAAGAGGGAGAAAGAAGATGGCATTGCTCAGCTTCGAGAGAAAATACCGCGTTCGAGGTGGAACGCTGGTTGGGGGTGATCTGTTCGATTTCTGGATTGGTCCCTTCTATGTCGGCTTTTTCGGTGTCACGACGATCTTTTTCGCCGCGCTTGGCACATTGTTGATATTTTACAGTGCCGCTTTGGGAGACACGTGGAATCCTTGGCTGATTTCCGTCAATCCACCCGCCATTGAAGTTGGCCTGGGCGTCGCACCTTTGGCCGAAGGCGGCCTATGGCAAGCCATCACCATCTGCGCGACATTCGCTTTTTTAAGCTGGATGATGCGAGAGGTCGAAATCTGCCGCAAACTCGGCATGGGCCTGCATGTGCCTTTCGCCTTTGGTGTTGCCATTCTTGCCTATGTCACTTTGGTGATCATTCGGCCTGTGCTTTTGGGCGCCTGGGGCCACGGATTTCCCTATGGCATCTTTAGCCACCTCGATTGGGTCAATAACGTCGGATATGCCTATGGCAACTTCCACTATAACCCTGCGCATATGATTGCGATCACCTTCTTCTTCACCACCTGCTTTGCTTTGGCATTGCATGGCTCGCTGGTCCTGTCAGCTGTGAACCCTGGTAAGGGCAAAACCATTGGCACGCCAGATCACGAAGACACCTACTTCCGCGATCTCATCGGCTATTCCATCGGGCCCTTGGGCATTCACCGCCTCGGTCTTTTGCTGGCGCTCAGCGCCGTTATTTGGAGCGCGATCTGCATCGTGATTTCCGGCACGATTTGGTTCGATAGCTGGAGCTCGTGGTGGGATTGGTATGCTGAATTGCCCTGGTGGGCGGATCTTTAAGGGGGACTGAAACATGGAATATCAAAATATTTTCACACAGGTTCAAGTGCAAGGTCCACCCGAAATGGGCATGGACCCTACGGGAGACATCGCCCGTGAGCGCACAAGCAAGGCTGGTTTCTCGAAACTGGCTGGCATTTTGGGCAATGCGCAATTGGGCCCGCTGCATCTGGGTATGTTTGGCGTCGTTTCTCTGGCGACGGGCCTGCTGTGGTTCTTTATCGTCGGCCTGAATTTTTGGGCCCAAGCGGATTACTCGCCAGCCGTTTTCATGCGCGATCTGTTTTGGTTCTCACTTGAGCCACCTTCAGAGGAATATGGTCTTGGCATGGCGCCTTTAAACGAAGGTGGCTGGTGGTTGATTTCCTCCTTCTTCTTGCTGGTCTCCGTCATCGCATGGTGGATCCGCACCTATCTGCGCGCCGAAGAGCTGGGCCTTGGGAAACATGTCAGTTGGGCCTTTGCCTCGGCCATCTGGCTGTTTTTGGTTCTTGGTCTGATCCGCCCAGTTATGATGGGCTCTTGGTCAGAAGCGGTGCCTTATGGGGTGTTCTCGCATCTTGATTGGACAAATCTGTTTTCACTGACCTATGGCAACCTGTTCTACAACCCATTCCACGCGCTCTCGATCGCCTTTCTTTACGGCTCTGCTTTGCTCTTCGCTATGCATGGCGCCACAATCCTGGCCGTATCGCGCTATGGCGGCGAGCGGGAAATTGAGCAAATCGTGGATCGCGGGACGGCCTCAGAACGCGCGGCACTCTTCTGGCGCTGGACCATGGGCTTCAACGCGACCATGGAAGGTATTCACCGCTGGGCGTGGTGGTTTGCAGTCCTGACAACTTTGACAGGCGGTATTGGCATTTTGCTCACAGGGACCGTGGTCGACAATTGGTATGTCTGGGCACAAGACCATGGCTATGCGCCGCTGGATTGATCTTAAGCATAAGGGAAATGGATTATGAGTGATCATCAAGACTATCTCGGAACTGGGAGTGACACAAAATTTCGGCTGCGCGCAGATGTGCTGATGCTGATGTTGAAAGGTGCAGGATACGCAGCTGTATTCTGTCTGGTGCTCTGGTTTGGACTTATGGTTCTGTATTGGATAGGCAAAGCCTTGCCCGAGGAATCGCGCGACACGCCCGATCCTGGCCAGGCATTTTTGCAACAGCCATATATCGAAACCACACGCGTTTAAGAATTTCCTCAAGCGCCTCGGCGCTTGAGGATCCGAATTCCAGATATCTCAGTCCCTGAATATCTGGAAGCATCGGGATGCAGCATCCTGATATTTCCTGTTGGCTACAGGGGGCAGGTGACTTCTAACATCAGAGGCACCTGCACCTGGCCAACAGGGCCAACACGCCAAGATAAGGATCAACCATGCCCTCTTTGCTTGACGAGATTACAGCACCCTCAGACCTCAAAACCCTGAGCGACCAACAACTGGCGCAGCTGGCAGATGAATTAAGAGTCGACGTGATCGAAGCCGTCTCGCGCACTGGGGGACATTTGGGCTCGTCGCTCGGAGTGGTAGAGTTGACCGTTGCACTGCATGCAGTATTCGACACCCCAAAGGACAAGCTGATCTGGGACGTGGGGCATCAATGCTATCCCCATAAAGTTCTAACGGGCCGCCGCGCTGGCATGGGAACCCTGCGCCAAGAAGGCGGGCTATCTGGCTTCACCAAACGCAGCGAGTCGCCCTATGATCCTTTCGGCGCCGCCCATTCCTCGACCTCAATCTCTGCCGCTCATGGCTTCACCGTGGCACGCGATCTTGGACAAGATACAGGTGACGCCATCGCCGTCATTGGCGATGGATCGATCAGCGCCGGCATGGCCTATGAAGCGCTCAACAACGCAGGAGCTGAGGGCCGCCGGATGTTCGTCATCCTCAACGACAATGAAATGAGCATCGCGCCTCCGGTGGGCGCAATGTCAAAATATATGTCGGGGCTGGCCGGCACTGCGCTCGCACAGCTCAATGCCTTTGGTCAGGATATCGAAACCGTCCTGCCTGGCCCTATGCGCGACCACGCCCGTCGCGCGCGAGAATTGGTGACAGGCGCCGTCGCCTCACAGGGCACAATCTTTGAAGAGCTTGGCTTTGAGTACATCGGGCCCATTGATGGCCATGATATGAGCCAGCTCCTCTCCGTTTTGCGCTCTGCAAGAACCCGCGCCAAGGGTCCGGTTTTGATCCATTGCTGCACAGTGAAGGGCAAGGGCTATGCGCCAGCAGAAACCTCGGCCGATAAATATCACGGGGTGGCAAAGTTTGACGTGGCCAGCGGCGCACAGATGAAATCGGGCGCCAATGCGCCCAGCTACACCACAGTCTTCGGCCAAACCCTCACGCAATTGGCCGAAAAAGACTCCAAGATTGTTGGCATTACCGCAGCAATGCCCTCTGGTACTGGCCTAGATATCTTTGCCCAGCGCTTTGCGGACCGCATGTTTGATGTGGGGATTGCCGAGCAACATGGTGTCACCTTCGCCGCAGGCCTGGCCGCGAGCGGCCTCAAGCCCTTTTGCGCGATCTATTCAACTTTTTTGCAGCGCGGTTATGATCAAATTGTCCATGACGTGGCGCTGCAAAACCTGCCGGTGCGCTTTGCCATAGATCGGGCTGGATTGGTCGGTGCGGATGGGGCGACCCATGCCGGCGCCTTTGATATTGGCTTTTTAACGGCCTTGCCCAATATGGTGGTTATGGCGGCCGCAGATGAGGCCGAACTGGTGCATATGATTACAACCGCCGCCGCCCATGATACCGGCCCCATCGCCTTTCGCTACCCCCGTGGCACAGGCACAGGCGTTAGCATTCCGCAAGAAGGCGAGTTGCTGCAAATTGGCAAAGGGCGCATTGTCCGCCCAGGCGCAGAGATCGCTCTGTTGTCCTTCGGGGGGCATCTGGCTGAGGCACTGAAGGCCGCAGACCTCATATCAGCACAGGGNGTTGANGCCACAGTGGCAGATGCGNGNTTTGCCAAGCCCTTGGATCACGCGCTTATTTCCAAATTGGCCAAAACCCATAAGGTCCTCATCACTATTGAACAGGGCGCGCAGGGAGGTTTTGGGGCAATGGTGTTGCACTATCTGGCAGATACAGGTCTGCTTGACGGCCCATTGGCCGTGCGCAGCATGACATTGCCAGATCGATTTATTGATCAGGCCGCCCCAGATGCGATGTATGCGGATGCAGGATTAACCGCCACAGATATTGCAGCCACCGCCTTGCAAGCCCTCAAACGCGCGCCTGTCTCAGTCTAATCAAGCAGGGCGTCGCGCCTATGTGTCAAAAATCAGATCACTGTGTTGCGTCATGTAAATATGCAGCCATGGCGTAAATGAAGTCGGCGTGCGGTCCAGCTCTTGTCGCAAGTCTTGCCGGGTCACCCATTTCACCGCCTGGACCTCACTTGGGTTGAGTGCCATTGACACAGAAAAGCTGGTTTGGGCCACATAGACTTGCACCACTTCATGTTCAATCAGGCCATTCCCAACCTCCGCGCGGTATTCCACCTCACCACGGGGCGCGAGATCAAGGCCAGTCATGCCCAATTCCTCATCCAAACGCCGCCGCGCACAGATCAGAGGGTCTTCTGCCCAATGCGGATGGGTGCAACAGCTATTCGCCCACATGCCAGGCGTGTGATATTTGCTCAAGGCACGCTGCTGGATCAAAATGTGATCCTCCGCCATCACAAAAATAGACACCGCCCGATGTTTGAGGCCCAGTTGATGCGCCATCAGTTTTTCAACGGGTTGCAGCGCACCATCTTGCCATGCCGGAATCATGATCGTCATCAGACACGATCTTCTGAAATAAGCCGGGTCAAATGCGCCAGATTTTTCAAACCAATCTTCAGATGCGCCATAGGTCGGGCCGCAACCAAGCGTTTGTTCATATAGGCTTCAAATGTCAGTTTTTGCACATCGATATCATGGCAAAGGGACACAAAGCGCTCGCGGCGCTCGTCACTGCGATAATAGGCGTTTTGCATCGCACCTAGGACTTTGAAGACGCTTTTATGTTCCCGCATAAACAGCTTGCGCGCCAATTGTAGGTCTTTCGCGCGCCCGGTGGTCAAAAAGGCGCTGGCCGCCGTGGCGGCCACCCGACCGCCAACCATCGCGTAGTAGATACCCTCACCGGAAGACGGAGCAACCACCCCCGCCGCATCCCCAGCCAAAACCACATCGGTGCCATTGTCCCAACAATCCAGGGGACGCAAGGGGATCGGCGCACCCTCGCGCCGAATGGTCTTGCAATCGCTCAAACCGTGGGCGGCACGCAGCTCGGCTGTCGCCTTTTTCAAATCGACACCCTCAATACCGGTGCCCATTCCAACACTGGCAGATTTTCCATGCGGAAACACCCATCCGTAAAAATCTGGCGATATGGCCCCGTCATAAATAACGTCGCATCGCTTCGGATCGTAACTCATGCCCTCCAGCGGGGCTTCAATAATCTCATGATAGGCGATCACATAGGGGATTTTATCGCCATTTGGGACTTCTGATTTGGCCACCTTTGAGCGTGCGCCATCGGCACCAATGATGACTTTGCACGCCAAGCGCCGCTCCTCACCACTGTCCTTGTCGCGGTAGATCACAGTCGGATGGTCGGCATCCCGCTCAATACGCAAAAAGGTTCCCGTCAACCAAGTGGCCCCGGCCCCTTGCGCCCGGCGGCGCAAAAACGGGTCAAAGTGTTCGCGATCAACCATGCCCACAAAGCCATTCTCAATAGGAATATCAACCTTGCGCTGCGTTGGAGAGATCATCCGCGCGGTATTGATCCGTGCAACAATTTGCGAGCTGGGAATTGCGAAGTCCTCAATAAGGCGCGGTGGTATTGCGCCGCCACAGGGTTTAATGCGACCTTCACGGTCCAGCAGGGCAACATGATGGCCTGAACGTGCCAAATCTTCGGCCGCCGTCGCCCCTGAAGGGCCTCCACCGATTACAACAACATCAAACATAGTTATTCTCCTGCGACTAAATTGGTGGGCACCGGCTGCGCCCTGTGCTCAATGACCCGCATCGCCATGAGGGCGGCGGCAAAAAACAGCGCGGCTTCGAATATGAAAACTGCGCCAAAGGCGGGACCATCCGCCAGAAAGCTGCGGGTCATATCAACCAAAACTGCGCCCGTAAGGCCGCCGAAACCGGCGGCAATGGCCTGCGCCGCGCCCCAGAGCCCCATGCGGGTGCCCTCACGTTGACCACGGCCCTCTGAGCTTGACGCAAGCGCCATCATGGCGCTGATCGCCGATACTGCGAACATGCCGTTAAAGAACCCAAGGGCGACGACGAGATAGGTAAAATTCAGCGCGGTCGACATCAGCCCTGACAAACAAATAAGCAACAAAACCGCGCCTGACCCATAGCATCCGCTCATGACCCATCTGCGCAGGGATCCAATTTTGAAACCCGTGGCCATAATGCCAACGGTGAGCATCCCAACAAAAACCCCGCCGTTTTGTGCGCCGCTGAGAGAGGTCGATTGCCCCGGCGTAAAGGCAAAAACCAAACCTGCATAAGGCTCAAGGATCAACTCCTGCATGAAATAGGCATTCATTGATAGAAAGACGAAAATTGTAAAATTCCGCGTTTTGGATTCCGCCCAAACTTCGCGCAGAGCCTCTTGAAACGGGATGTCCGGCTCCGACGCGCGTGGGCTGACCGAACGCTCGATGTTCCAAATGGCTAGAACCGTCAACAAAATGGCCAATAAGGCGATCGTAATCACGACCGTCATAAGCCGCTCTGGGGTGTAAGGATCCAAGAACTGCCCCGCCACACCTGCTGTAAGTGCAATGCCAAAGATCATCATCAACCAAGTGATCGTGGCAGCCGCCGCACGCCGATGTGCAGCCGTGGCCGTGGCCAGTAAAGCCAATAGCGATGTGCCGGAAGCCCCAACGCCTATGCCGATCAACCCATAGGACATAATGGAGGCGGTCAATGCGAGCCAATAGTGCACAGCAAATAACGTGACAGCATAGGTGGCACCGACGCCGCCCAATGCCAAGGCGATCATGCCGCCAATAATCCAACGGGTCCGATTGCCGCCTACATCCGACCGAAACCCCCAGCGCGGACGCGACAGTTGGATTCCATAATGCAACCCGACCAAAGCACCCGGCAAAAGCGCCGGTAAAGACAATTCAACCACCATGAGGCGGTTGAGCGTGGAGGTGGTCAGCACAACAATGGACCCCAGGGCCATTTGCACCAATCCCAAGCGAAAAATTTGGCTCCAAGATAGGCTCATAGCAGACCTCGCAGGGCGATGGCGCTGATCATCATGCCCGAGACATACATCGACACGCCAGTGGCGTTATACCAAGGCGCACGCGCCTTCGGATCTGTCAGCATGACCCGCATCGCCCAAAACTGCGCTGCCAGAAGCGCCGCAATGATCCCGGCGAAAACAGGCCGGTCCCAGAAAATCAGCAGTGCGATAATGATCCCTTGTGGCACGCCCATGATCCAACAGGCCAGCCGCGCGGCCCGGTCTGAACCGAGTGTCACCGGCAATGAGTTGATGCCCAATTGGCGGTCCCCTTCGGTCGCCTTAAAGTCGTTCAATGTCATGATTCCATGCGCGCCCAAGGCATAAAGTCCCGCCAGAAGAATAATCCGCCAATCGGGCGCACCGGCAGATAATACCGCAGCCCCCGTAAACCAAGGCAATCCCTCATAGCAGAGCCCCACCAATCCTGGGCCCCACCAGCCAGAGGTTTTTAGCCGTAGTGGCTCCGCAGAATAGGCCCAAGCTGCAAGAACGCCAAAGATGGTCGCCGCGAAGCCCCAGGGTCCCAATTGATACCCCACCAAAAGTGACAGCGCCGACATAGCCCAGGCGATCCACAATCCCCATTTTCCCGGGATGCGCCCAGAGGGGATGGGGCGGTCCGGCTCATTGATGGCATCGACATGCCGATCACACCAATCATTTGCCGCCTGACTCATGCCGCAGACAATTGGACCGGCAAGAACAAGGCCCATAATTATCAAAACCCAATGGCCCGTGACAGAGGCCCCAGAAGAGACAATTCCACATAAAAACGCCCACATTGGCGGGAACCAAGTGATGGGCTTGAGCAAAAGCAACATGGCCATCGGCTCAGGCAAGCGCCGCGGCTCTATGGGAATATATTCTGTCATAGTGTAATTTTAGACTTACACTTAGCCCCACATCAAGTGTAAAGTTATATTTACGAATAAGGGTTTTTGTTTTGTCAAATTACTTGCGACAAACTGACTTTACCCAGATGAAAATCACGCTAGATAGAATTCAAGCAAAGGAGTGAGAACGAATGAAAACAATTAAAATGGCCCTAATGGGTCTGTTGATGACAGCCGGTCCTGCGCTTGCGGGCGGCCACGCATCTGGGGACGCTGCTGCGGGCGAAGCGGTTTTTAAGAAATGCAAAGCCTGTCATGCCATCGTCGCTGATGATGGAACAGTGATTGTCAAAGGCGGCAAAAACGCGCCGAACCTTTATGGCATCTATGACCGCCAGGCAGCCGTACATCCTGATTTCAAGAAATATGGCAAATCCTTGGTCGCCGCTGGTGCGCAAGGCCTGGTTTGGAATGAAGCCGACTTTGTCGCCTATGTTGCAGATCCAAAAGATTTTCTAAAATCATATTTGGACGACAAAAAAGCGAAATCCAAAATGGCCTTTAAGCTGAAAGACGCGGAAGATCAGGCCAATGTTTGGGCCTATCTTGTGTCTGTGGCAGAATAACCGAGCCAACACTTTGAGAATGACTTGAGGCCCTTCAAAATTTGAAGGGCCTTTTTGTTACATGGATCGCACTGTATCAATCATCAATTGGACGTTTTGAGGATCCGCATCCGGGGTGATGCCATGACCCAAATTGAAGATATGTGGACCCTTCGACAGAGCGCCCGCGATGCGTTTGGTTTCAGCAACCAGGGCAGCGCCGCCTGTCACCATGTGGGATGAGGCAAGATTGCCCTGCACGCAGCCCTCAGGTTGCAAATTTTCCGCAACCCATTGCGCATCGATACCATCATCAAAAGCAATGCAATCGGCACCAATCATGCGATGCAGACCTGCATATTTCTCGCCAGCACCTCGCGGGAAGGCGATAATCGGAACATCGGGAAATTTGGCCTTTAATGCGGCCGTGATACGGCGCATGGGTTCAATGGAATATTTCATGAAATCTTCGCCCTTAAGCGATCCCGCCCAGCTGTCAAAGAGTTTCACGACCTCCGCCCCCGCTTCAATCTGCGCGCTGAGGTAGTGGATCGTGCCTTCAGTTATCAAATCAATCAGCGAGTCAAAAACAGCAGGGTTTTCAGCCTTCAGACGATGCGCTGGTCCTTGGTCAGCTGTGCCTTGACCGGCAATCATATAGGTCGCCACAGTCCATGGTGACCCGGCAAATCCAATCAATGTTGTGGCCTCTGGCAATTCTTCGGACAAAATTTTCACAGTCTTATAAATCGGTGCCAGATGCGCGTGAATGTCATCTGCCGGTTTTAGTTTTGCGAAATCTTCCTGCGTGGTCACTGTCGACAAACGCGGGCCTTCCCCGGTGACAAACCACAGATCCGCGCCCAGCGCCTGCGGCAGCAACAAAATATCTGCGAACAATATTGCAGCATCGAATCCATAGCGTCGAATCGGCTGAAGTGTGACCTCTGCTGCCAATTCTGAGTTATAGCATAGCGACAGAAAATCGCCGGCCTGCGCGCGGGTGGCGCGATACTCGGGAAGATAGCGGCCCGCTTGACGCATCATCCAAATCGGAGCGGTTGGAAGTGTTTCTCCTGCCAGAGCGCGCAAGATTACTTTCCTTGATGTCATTGTATTATTCCCAGATATTGCTTTGCAACATTATGCGCAGCATCAGTTCATAGAAGCAAGAGTTGTCAGGCCAAGTTTACATGTTTAGGGATAGGACATGACTTATACATTACCCACTCCGAAGACCCCGCTCAATATCGGCACCCGAGGCTCTCCCTTGGCGCTGGCACAGGCCTATGAAACACGCGCACGACTGGCCAAGGCTTTCGATTTGCCCTTCGAAGCCTTTGAGATTGTCGTCATCATGACCACGGGGGATCGCGTCACCGATCGTCCATTAAAAGAAATTGGCGGCAAAGGGCTATTTACCCGCGAAATAGAGCAAGCCATGCTGGATGGATCCATCGACATCGCCGTGCATTCCATGAAAGATATGCCCGTCCTGCAACCCGATGGCCTGGTTTTGACACCTATTTGCCACGCGAGGATGTGCGCGATGCGTTTATCTCCCTGTCAGGCGGCGCATTGAGCGATTTGTCACCCGGTGCGGTGGTGGGGACCTCAAGTCTGAGACGACAGGCGCAACTCAAATTACGGCGCCCAGATCTACAGGTCGTGGAATTTCGGGGCAACTTGCAAACGCGGCTCAAGAAGCTTGAAAACCAAGTGGCTGAGGCAACCTTTCTGGCCATGGCTGGACTAAAGCGATTGAACATGGATGAGGTGCCACGCCAAGCGATTGAAGTGGACGACATGTTGCCCGCCGTGGCGCAGGGGGCCATTGGTATTGAACGACGCATCAATGACGGGCGCATGGCCGATATGCTCGCAGCCATTCATGACCGTGAGACCGGACAGCGTTTGGCCGCAGAACGCGCCTTTCTCGCAGCGTTGGATGGCTCTTGTGAAACGCCAATTGCTGGGCTTTCTGAACTTCAAGGCAGCACAATGAGACTGCGCGGCGAAGTGCTTCGGCCCGATGGCTCCGATGCCATTCATGATGATATGGTCGTGCCAATCGAAGATGGCGCGCAAGCCGGGAAAGAAATGGCCGCAAAGCTCCTTGAGCAAGCAGGTAGGGGATTCTTTGACTGGCGAGAGAGTTAACCCCACAGCAAGCGTCTTACTTTTCGGCGCGACAGGAACCGCAGGACAAGGGGTGTGCCGCGCGCTGCATCGGGCGGGATATGTGGTCACCTGCGTTCTGCGCGCCGGCCAGACCCCACCGCAGCCGGCACAGCCTCTATATGCCGATATCACCCAGCCGATGCCTCATATACTTGGCCAATTCGACGCGGTCATCTCCTGCGTTGCCTCCCGCAATGGCGGCCGAGAAGATGCTTGGGCAATTGACCACGCGGCGCAGATGAACATTCTAGACGTGGCGCAAAGATTAGCTGTACCGCAATTTATTTTGCTCTCCGCAATATGCGTCCAAAAACCAAAGTTGCCATTTCAATTCGCCAAACTGGCCTTCGAAAAAGCATTGATCGCCTCGGGGCTCACCTATTCCATCGTGCGGCCCACAGCTTTTTTTAAATCTCTTTCCGGTCAGATTCCGCGTCTGCGCGCTGGCAAGGCATTTTTGGTCTTTGGGAACGGTGAACTCACCGCCTGCAAACCAATCAGCGATGATGATCTGGGCAATTTCATGGTCGATTGCATAGCCAACCCGGCCAAGCACAATAAGATTTTGCCCATCGGCGGCCCCGGCCCTGCCATCACACCGCGCGATCAGGCCCAAGCCCTGTTTGGTTTGCTCGGGCGACCTGTGAAACTGCGCCGGGTGCCAGTTGCCCTATTGCGCATCATCTGCGGTGGATTGCGCCTGGCCGGTGTCCTTGATCCCGGCCGCGCGACGCAAGGCGGATCTCGCCGAAATAGGGCTGTATTACGCAACAGAATCAATGCTGATCTGGCAAGGTGCACAGAGGGGCTATTCAGCGGAGCTCACGAGTTCAACCGGAACGGAACATCTGTTTGATCACTACGCAGAGATCATGCGCTCCGGCGCCGCCATCCCCCGAGGAGACCACTCGGTCTTTTAGGCGACCGCATGGGCAATGGCACATTGCTTCCATAAAGATTCAAGCGCCTCAACCAAATAGGCAATATCAGCGTCCGAATGCAGTGGTGATGGGGTGAAGCGTAAACGTTCCGTGCCTTTTGGAACCGTTGGATAGTTAATCGGCTGCACGTAGATGCCCCATTCATCCATCAAGTAATCCGCAAGCATTTTGGTCTTCACCGGGTCTTTGATCATCACCGGCACGATGTGACTTTGGTTTTCCAAATGCGGAATGCCCGCGCGATTCAATCCCGCGCGCAGTTTCGCGACCTGTTGCCGTTGACGTTGGCGCTCACTGTCGGATGTTTTCAAATGCATGATGGACACCCGCGCCGCTGCCGCGACGGCCGGTGGCAAAGCTGTCGTAAAGATAAAACCAGAAGCGAAGCTGCGAATGAAATCGCACAGAACAGAGGATCCGGTGATATATCCCCCAACAACGCCATAGGCTTTGCCCAAGGTGCCCTCGATCAATGTAATCCGATCCATCAGCCCTTCTTGCTCAGCAATACCGCCGCCCCGTGGTCCGTAAAGCCCAACCGCATGAACCTCATCGAGATAGGTCATTGCGCCGTATTTCTCGGCCACTTCAACAATCTGGCGTATCGGGGCGATGTCCCCATCCATCGAATAGACCGACTCAAAGGCCACAATTTTTGGCGCATCCACCGGAAGCGCCGCCAATTTCGCCTCCAAATCTTTCACATCATT
>JGI26084J50262_1000965_pt1 | contig 16425 bp, 14 predicted proteins | sample SaaInl6LU_22_DNA_FD_50262 | JGI IMG/M metagenome (IMG submission 50262) | reverse complement strand
GTACGACTAATGACTAAAAACCCTTTCCAAAAATTCATCGCGATGTTAGCTGCTCAAAAGCATTAATACAAGAAGCCCAAGCACAAAGTGAGCTGGGAATGAAGTGGGTAGAGTGGCGGTCACTTTCCGCCGGATTTTAAGCGCAGTTACCGCCTTCTATTTTCGTTACATTGCAGAGCGTAAAACATGCACTCTGATGAATAAAACTTGGATTTGGTCGCTAACTGTGGCGCTAGCTGGATTTTTGTTCGGCTTTGATACCGTCGTTATTTCCGGCGCCAACGCACCCATCAAAGAACTTTGGCAAACCTCGGCCTGGTTCCACGGCGTTTTCATCATGTCGATGGCGCTATGGGGCACGGTATTAGGCTCGTTAGCAGGAGGGATTCCCACAAAGCGCATTGGACGTAAGAATACCCTCATCTGGGTGGGGGTACTTTATCTGGTGAGTGCACTCGGTTCGGGACTCGCGTCAGACCCGTATATGTTCTCCTTTTTCCGATTCCTAGGCGGTGTTGGCGTTGGTGCCTCCACAGTAGCAGCTCCTACCTATATTTCCGAAATTAGCACTGCAAAAAACCGAGGGCGCTTGGTCGCTATGTATCAATTCAATATTGTCTTCGGAATTCTTATCGCCTTTATATCTAACTTCCTGCTAGATGGTTTTAACGGAACCAACGATTGGCGTTGGATGCTCGGCATAGAAGCTATTCCAGCAGCTCTCTATTGCCTCCTGATATTTGGTGTGCCAAATTCACCACGTTGGCTCGCCGTTACGAAAGGAAATGATGCACAAGCCTTGCAAACACTGGAACTTTTGTTAAATGACTCCAATGCGGCAAAGAAAGAATTAGCTGAAATTAAGCGCCACACGAATACCACTTCAGTGCAAGACAATGTCTTCAATGGAAAATTTAAGAAACCGCTCCAATTGGCTTTTCTACTCGCATTTTTCAACCAACTCAGCGGGATAAACTTTATTCTCTATTATGCCCCCGTCATTCTCGAAAATGCGGGTTTCGCATCTTCAGACTCATTATTATCATCGATATCGATTGGAGGCACGAACCTCCTTTTTACCTTCATAGGCCTGTACCTTATCGATAAAATGGGTCGTAAATCACTCATGTACATAGGCTCCATAGGTTACATTCTCTCATTGCTGATGGTAGCTTACGGTTTTAAAACTGGGGCTTCAGCCGGATTCAATCTCTTCTTCATTCTTACCTTCATAGCTTCACATGCTGTAGGACAAGGCGCTGTGATTTGGGTATTTATTTCTGAAATATTCCCGAACAGCGTCAGAGCCGCAGGGCAAGCCTGGGGAACTGGGACGCACTGGGTTTTTGCTGCATTAATTACAATGTTAGGCGAAGTAGTCATAGATGCATTTCCCGGCTGGACAATCTTCGCATTCTTCGCCGCATTCATGTTCCTACAACTGCTCTTCACGCATTTTATGATGCCAGAAACAAAAGGAGTAAGCCTTGAGGAATTGCAGGACCGCCTTTCGTCTGAAGATGCCTAAGGACAACTCCTTTGTGGATCACTATTGTTTTCCTCGAGAATACAGTTTTATAGAACCGCTAATTTCGCGACGTTCGCCAGGAGTTACCTCAAGCCAATCAAAGTCAGGATGTCCGAGACCAGTTATAGGCTCTATGGCAATAAAGGACGCACCAGCAGGTCGAAAGATCTGAACTATTGACGCCAAAGCACTTATTTCCAAGCTGTAGTCCTCGTTACTGAGTCGCGGATTTTCAGCAAAGAAAAACGCGCCATCCACCTCTTTTGACCAGTCATGGCCAGCGTGGAAGAGTTTAGGTCCTGGATGGCTAAATTCATTTTTAGCCAATCGAAAAGTAGTATCTGGGCTTAATTCCCAGCGGCTCTTAACACTGAAATAGGGGTGCCAGCCCAAATGGAAAGGTAACGTACGGTCGCCATCGTTTTGCACAAATGCTTTAAAGAAAAAAGCTTCTTTGCGAAGCGCATAATGAAGCTCTAAAGTGCATGGAAAGGGATAAAAATCGTGACGACCATTGTATGAAAAAACGCACTTTATACCTTCGTTGGCATAGGAAAGTTGAAATTCTTGTTCGGTGGTAAATCCATGCAAGGCGGCACGGTGCTTTTCATCATTAATGGGCCAGTTAAATTGACGACCTGCGTAGTTCATTACATGACCCGATGCCATGCGTATTGGAAACGGAAACATCACTGCACCTGCGGCCCAATTGCTCGACTCATTTCCGAAATCATAAAGAAGGTCTTGTCCGCTTATTTTTAGCACCAATAAAGAAGCGCCTTTACTTCCTACAGTAAAGGCGCCGTACTCATTTTCAAAACTAAGGGTTTCAGCCATTAATGTCGTAAATCGCTTTCATGGCCTCCATGCGCTTTGTAATCGTAGTCAAGATCGAGAAGCGTTCCTTTTGAAATGTCAAAAATCCACCCGTGAACTGATGGTCCACCAGCAGTAGCATGACTTTTCTGGAAATATTCTGTTTTCAAGATATTATTACACTGCTCCAAAACATTCAATTCAATTAATCTATTGTATCGATCACTTTCGTTACCAATAGCATCAAGTTCGGTCGCGTGCAATCTATAAACGTCTCTTATCTCGCGAAGCCATCCATCGATAAGACCTAGACTTTGATTACCCATTGCCGCGGCAACACCGCCACAATTGTAATGACCACAGACAACCACATGCTTCACTTTCAAATGTTCTATCGCATAAAGAATCACACTATGTATGTTCATATCAGTATTGACAACAAGATTGGCAACATTGCGATGCACAAATACTTCTCCTGGTTCAAGACCCATGATATTATTCACTGGAACGCGAGAATCGGCGCAACTAATAAATAAAAAATCCGGGCTTTGCCCTTTAGCTAAATGCTCAAAGAATTCTGGATTGGATGCAGAATGATGTGCTGCCCAATTCTTGTTATTCTCAAAGACTTGACGATATGTATCGCTCATATGTAGATGATTTTGTTGAATCCCTAAGCTAAGAAATGTGCTCAACTACCGAAAATTTTATTTGAATGGGCTACGTAGCACATAATGCTTGGGCTGGTAGCGTTTTTGAGCCAGTCTCAACAGTCGTTTGAAAAACCAATTTTCGGAGTAAAATGAAAAATAATTCTCTTCAGGTACAGCACCGTAGGTACTTTTAATTTCAGTGGCCGTTCTGCCTAAACTCACTTTATTGAACCCTCCTTCAATACCCAAGCGAATCATATGAAACATAGTAAAGCTGTAGAAATCTTGGGGAGCACTGTGCTTCGATCCGAAATGCATAGCGCGTAAGAGTTTTCCGTCATCCACAGTTGATATAAATCCAACCAATTCATCTTCATGAAAGAAACCGTACATCTTAAATGAAGCTCCAAAGCAATCCTGGTACATTTCTAAAAGCCATTCTAAATTTTCTGGCATAGCCACCACCTTATCAGTCAAGGTAATAGCCAAAAGCTGGGCAGCTGTTTTAAACTCTGTAGTTGCTGATTGTAAGATGCGGACTTCTAGAGTAGAGTTGGACTTTACCGCCTTATTAAGGCGGGCTCTGTACTTCTTTTTCAACTCTTGCGCATAGGATTCAAAAGAGTCCCACCGCACAGGAACAATCATTAACGGATCAGCCTTGAAGGACACCCAATGACTACTCTCATCCATGGACTCCTCGGTCACAGTCAATAATAACTTAACGCGAACACGCATCTGTGTTAGCGCCCCGAGCGCATGATTCGCACGTTCGGTACTCAATATCCAGAAACCCGGTAACCACGGACTACCTACTACTTGCAGAATTCCTTTACGTATCCAACGGTTCAATACNGCCAATCTTCNTTGGCGTGTATATTGACCGGANCTTCGACGTACTAAGGGTCTAGTTAGCGGCAGTAGCGTTCCATCCGGCAGGGNAATGGTTGTTCCAGGCAACTTACCTACTATTGCATTTTCAGCGGTCGTCTGCATGTAATTTAATTATACGATATTAGAGGTTCAGTCAACGCCCATGTTTACACCCAACGAGTTCCAAGTTCAATTGTTTGCGCAGATTTTCGGCTCGACCAAAGGTAAATCGAAAATCACTCAAGATCTCATGGGCGTTTTGGGATGTTCGCGTGCTTCACTTTACCGAAAACGTACAGGTTCGACGCCTTTGACAGCGGATGAACTCGTAAAATTAGCCAATCATTTCTCACTGAGTATCGACGCTTTAAGAACGAATTCTGAGGAGAATGCGCAAATCGTTGTCTGCACAACCATGCCGCCCATTAAGCAGTATAGCGATATCGATTTCTATCTTGAAAATACACGTAGAAATCTGGAAATAGCCGTTCAACAACCTGATGCACAGCTCTACTTTACTGCCAAAGAACTCCCCCTCTATCGCTACATGAATCAGCCGACGCTTAGTGCATTTAGGTACTATTTATGGATCATGGAAAACATGCGTCGTCACCAACGTTTTGACCCCGTGGAGGTTCCTTCAGAATTGATTCAAAAAGGAGCCGATTTAACAAAACTGAGTCAAAGCATTAAAACCACTGAGTTTTGGACGGCAAGTGCATTCGATAACTTAATCGGTCAAATCAGCTATACTCAAGCCTCGGGACGTATTTCGGATCGTATACTCGCGCAGTTAAAACTAGAATTACTTCAAGTAGTTGACGAATTAGCAGAAAATATAATCAGCGAAAAGTCTAGCGCTGGTGCTCCCTATCAGATGGTCTTGTGTCATTACTTGACATTAAGCGATGGAGCGCTCATTGAAATTGGCCCCAATTACAGCGAAGTCCTCTTCTCTTATGGTTCCATAAATTACATGAAGAGCACGAACCCAAACCTGGTCAACGCCTTCAAACATGGACTGCGCTACCACAAACTTGAGGGACAAACACTGGGGTCGCTTGATCGTGACATCGTTAAGTCATTCACAGAACCTATACGTGCAAAAATTAATGCACTGTAATGCCACTGGCAATTCGAGCCGCACGTGCGCGGAGCTCGTCCATAGTCTCTTTTTCTGATCGGTCATAGGTTAACACCACACCCATTCTTCGATACGGACGTGTTGTTGGCTTTCCAAATAGTTTAAAATCCGACTGAGGTTCCAAGCTAGCTAACTCCATACCTCCGTAAAGGGGTATTCCTTCCTTTTCTGCCAATACCACAGCACTAACGGCCGGATAACGCAATTCGATCTCAGGTATGTTCAAACCTAATAAGGATCTTGCGTGCAATTCAAACTCATTAAAATTCTGATTTCCCGCGAGCGTTACCATTCCTGTATCGTGGGGTCGAGGGCTCAATTCAGAGAAATATACAGCATCGTGACCTAAGAAAAATTCGATTCCCCAGATTCCCCAACCTCCTAGAGCTTGAGTCACTTTCTTCGCCATAGACTGAGCTTCGATGAGTTGCGATGATTCCATAGCACACGGTTGCCAGCTTTCCTGATAGTCACCGCGCTCTTGGCGGTGTCCGATAGGCGCACAAAACAGTGTTTCACCCGATTTCTGAGTAACGGTCAACAAAGTGATTTCGGTATGGAAGTCAATAAAACCTTCTACAATAATTTCTTTTAAATCACCGCGCGAACCCTCCATAGCATAGTGAAAAGCGGTTTCGAGCTGCGAAATTTCTTTTACCACACTTTGGCCTTTTCCAGAGCTTGACATTAAGGGTTTAACCACACAAGGAAGACCTATTTTATCTACTGCTGCAGTAAACTCTTCTATGCTGGTAGCATATGCATAAGGAGCTGTTTTTAAGCCCAGTTCCTGTGCCGCTAAATCACGAATAAGCTTGCGGTTCATGGTGAAATTTGCCGCTTTTGCCGAAGGGGTTACCTGTATACCTTCTTTCTCAAATTCATACAATTTATCCGTACGAATACTTTCAACTTCAGGTACTATAATATCGGGCCGATGTTTGAGTACCGCACGCTCGAGTGCATCTCCATCGAGCATGGAAAAGACTTCAAATGCATCCGCAACTTGCATCGCTGGTGCCGCCTCGTAGGCATCACAAGCAATCACTGTACATCCCAATCTTTTTAAGGCAATAACCACCTCTTTTCCCAGCTCTCCTGAGCCCAACATCATTACTTTTCGCATGGCATAACTATTGTACTTCAAAGGTATTGGTTAAATTTGTCTTCATGCGGAAGTTCATAGTCATGGTATTCACATTGTTTTACACCCTTGTCTCAACGGGTGCAGTGAGCTTCTTGCACTTTTGTCAACATGAGGAAAGTGTCCATCTTAGTGTAGCACACGAAGAGCATTTATCCATTACAGAGGCGCCGGTATGTTGTCATACTCCGCAGAAGACACCATGCATCAACGGAAAAGTCCTTGATTCTGAAGATTGTTGTGAAACTACATCCACAGAATTGGACGAAACCGCAACCAATATTGAATTTGACACGAGCGTTCATTTTGAACCGTTAGAAACCGTTCGAGCGGGGCAGTATGTTGGAGATGCTATTCCTTTTTGCAGTTCGCTGAGACTGGTTTTTGACAACGGTCCACCGATCTATATAAAATACCGAAAAATGATTCTTTATGCTTGATAATTGTTGCAACCCGCCTCAATAAATATCAAACATAAATTTATAATCGTAATGAAATCATTCTTCCTATCTATAGCGCTTTGTAGCGCATTTGCCTTAGGGGCACAAAACAAATTCAAAGAAATTTCCATCGAAGTCGACGGGCTTTGTGGCATGTGTGAGGAGCGCATCGAAAATGCCGCCTATATTCAAGGTGTTAAAAAGGCTGACTGGAGTCAAGAAACGCACCTTTTGGAACTGATATACAACAGTTCTAAAGTAGACGAAGCAGCCATAATTTCCGCGATCAACGAAGTTGGACACGACGTGAAAAATCATCCTGCGACAGACGAGCAATATGCGAACATCCACGGCTGTTGTCGTTTTAGAGATCCCGACCAAAGAGCGAAGCACGGTTTGGATGAGCAGCCTCTATGCACACCTGTTGAAACGAGTGTCAAGGATTCGTCTGACGAGAGTGAACAACAGCTTTAGATGAACACTCATTTAAAATCCCTAGGCTTAGCACTTCTGCTGGCCTTCTCGTCTTTTGCTCAGGTAGACACTTCTAGCATTCAGATGTTTGAAACCCTCGATGAAGTTGAAATAGACAGAGACCCCGGAGTACGACTCTCCAAAAAATCAGTTCTTTCAAAAGAGTTAATTTCTGAAGTTGAACTTCGTAAGGCTGCTTGTTGTGACCTGAGCGAAAGTTTTGAAACTAATGCTTCTATCTCTGCTTCTTTTACGGATGCGGTAACTGGGACTAGACAAATTCGACTCTTAGGTCTGGAAGGACCATATGCATTATATACTAGAGGTAATCTTCAGACCATGGGCGGTCTTTCGTCTGTTTTAGGTCTGGCATTAATTCCTGGCGCCTGGATACAAAGTATTCAACTGACAAAGGGTCCGGGAAGCGTCGTTAACGGTGCTTCTGCCATGAGCGGACAAATTAATTATGAATTGCGTCCCAGCTTTACCAAAGAGAAAGCGCATTTCAATCTTTTTGCCGGACCAGGACGCTTTGAACAAAACGCTATTTATACCTGGAAACAAAGCCCAAAATGGTCGTCGAATGTCATGGTACACGGGAGGCAGCAGCTCTTTCGTTGGGACGGAAATGAAGACGGTTACCTCGATGCACCTTTATCCAATCATGTTTTTATTCAGAATGCATGGAAACACCAAAGCGCTAATTCTGAGGCTCAATTTGGTGTAAAAGCCAGTAGTATTGACAATATTGGAGGCAGTACGCTTTACGGTACACCGACATTGGATCCTATTTGGTCGCACAGCTGCAAACTAATAGATATGAACTTTGGGCGAAGCGTGGCTATTTCCTTGAAGGCGGCATCAACCGCAGTATTGGAACACAGCTAAGTGTAGTCTACCAAGATTTGGACAGTTACTTCGGCAACCGTCTCTTTACCGGAAAAGAACGACGACTGTACGGTAACCTTATTTTTCAGGATAATATTTTTAATACGCGACATACCTTTAAAGGCGGTCTCGATGCCAATAGTTTTTCCATAAGCCAACAAATGTGGGAAAATGACGGTAGCTATGATGGATTATGTACGGGGGTTTATGGCGAGTACAGTTATGTCAATTCGCCCGACGGTGAAGGATTCAGTATGATTCTGGGGCAACGCATTGATGTCCTTAGGCACTATCTTCCTTTCTATGTTCCTAGATTACATTTGAAGTACAACTCTGGTCCTTGGGCATTTCGCGGGCAGGCAAGTAGATCGTGGAGAATTGCAACCTTAGGCGCAGAGTATATGGGTTATATGGCCAACGACCGTACGGCAGTATTTCTAGGTAATGGAGGCGGTCCGATCACCGAACCTATAGAAAAATCGAATACGTTTGGTATCGGAGTAAATTGGTCGAAGGATGTCCTATTTAAAGAAATGCAATGGTATGCTGATATATTCTATACCCAATTTGCAAATAAAGTTGTCTTCGATTTTGACGGCAGTACGGATACCTTACTGATAGGATCACCCGGTGGTTCTTATCCGAATGTACAAGAGCGTATTCTTTACAGCCCCTACTCCATTTCTGCACAGGTAGGCGGTCAGTATGAGCTTTTCCATAGAACTATGATAAAGGCATCTTACCGTTATCAGGATGTGAAACAGCGCGACCTTACTGCTTATTATGCGTCTGGAGCGATTGAGGATTATTTTAAGCTAGAAGAAGTCATTCTTAACGTACCGCATCTTGTTTATTTGGGCGCAAGCTACTCCGGTAGAAAAGGAATGGGTATTGAATTAAATGCGACATACAACAGTTCTCAACGCTTACCGCTCGTTGGGTACGCAAAGAGAAGCCCTGCTTTTACCATGCTNAACGGTCAAATCAGCAAAGAAGGCCGTGCCTTCGGACAATTCTACATCGGGATTCAAAACGCTTTGAATGTGCGTCAGCTTGACCCCATTGTTGGCGGTAATCTTCCTTTTGATGGTGGTTTTGACGCCTCAATTGTCTGGGGCCCCATAATGGGCCGTCAGATCTACGCCGGCTGGCGCTACGATCTGAAATTTCAAGATTAAAAAAAAGGCGCCCAATGGGCGCCTTTTTTATGCTCGCTGCAAAATTTTGCGCTACGCGCTGTTTCGTGATGCATTGATATTTCCGTAAAGCGAACGCACGACCATTTTTTCAAAAATAGCACGGTCTGCTTCACTTAAAGATTGTTCACGCAAGGTGATGAGTGCATACTGCTGTATGACCAGCAACGGCAGCACGATATTCTCACGCAACGCAATAGAAGCCTTTATGCCTGGATTGTTACTCAACAGCTCCGCTTGACCAGAAATTTTTAGCACCCATTGCTGTGTACGATCAAACTCTTTATTTAATGAGGACCAAAACGCACCAAACTTTATATCACTGGCCATGTACGCCGTTAATGGGAAGAACGTCTTACACATGCTTTGCATGGAATTTTCTACCAAGGTTCTAAAGAATTTACTCTGGCGGTAGAGTGCTTGCACTTCATGCAAACGTCCGGACTCACTTATCTCTTGCAATGCCTTACCNAGCCCATAGAAACCCGGAATATTCATTTTAAGTTGNGACCAAGCGCCCACAAACGGTATGGCGCGGAGATCATCNAACTCCAATTTTTTAGCTTGTCCNCGCTTNGAAGGTCTCGAACCAATGTTCGCTTGACCGTAGTATTTNAAAGGACTCATTTCCTCTAAGAATTCGGTGAACAACGGATNCTCTTTGAGCGCAGAATAATACTTCAAACTGATATCACTGAGCTCTTCAAGCAGCTGACGTTCGTTCGGCTGAAGAATTTTAGAATCATCGTCAAGCAATAAATTNTCTAAGCCCGCAGTAATGAGTTGTTCCATGTTGAACTGTGCACTTTCTGAAGTACCAAAGTTGCTGGAGATCGTCTGTCCTTGAACTGTCAGCTGAATTTCTGAAGAAGCAATGTGTTGTCCTAGGGAAGCATAAAAATTATGTGTGTTACCCCCACCACGTGCAGGCGGTCCGCCACGACCGTCAAAGAATACTACATCGATGTCATTCAACTTCGAAATACGAGTGAGGTTTTCTTTAGCTCTATAGATGTTCCAATTCGCACTCATGTACCCACCATCCTTTGTTCCATCAGAGAACCCGAGCATTATGGTTTGCTTGTTTCCTCTCTGCGTCAAGTGACGGCGGTAATTGGACTCCGAATACAGGGTGTTCATGCTTGCGCCTGCTCCTACTAAATCATCAATAGTTTCAAAAAGCGGGACGATATCTACACTGATTTTCTCATCCCCAAATGCAGTCCATCTGGCAAGTGCAAAAACACGAGCGACATCCATGGCACCGCGACAATTAGAAATGATGTATCGGTGGGCCCCTTTCGGTCCATTTTTCGCTTGGATCTCGCGAATGACACGGAAACTTTGTAAGGTATCATCAACTCGATCATCGCCTGTAAGTGTGCCGTCCCAATGTGCCTCTAATGCAAAAAGTTCTTCCGGGGTTGACGGGACTTCTAATCCTAATTGGTCCGCGACAGCATCGAAAGCGCGTTTAATCTCACGACTGTCCTGGCGGAGATCTATACTTGCAAAGTGCGACCCGAACAATGCTACACGATCGAGCAACTCCTCCACTAATTCTACAAAGATACTGTCGTGGTGCTCATGCAAATCATTCAAGACCTTGTGCAATGAGGAACGGAACATTTTAAAATCCCATTCATCCTGGTGACGAATGCAGCGCAATACCATCTTTTCGATGGCCATTAGATCCTCATAGACACCGGAAAAAGAAATACGTCTTCTCAAGTTTCGTAAATCTTGGTAGTAGCATTGCAACAGAACATCTCGTAATCTATTTGCTACCTGTAATGTGGTATCCACGGAAACATAAGGATTCCCGTCACGATCACCACCTGGCCAAAAGCCTAGATTAATGAGATTGAGCGTACCGTCCCAGTTTGGCAATGAACGGCGCATTGCGGCCGTGATGTCCCCTGCACTTTGGTAAAAAACATTTTGCAGGTACCAGATCAAATTGATGGCTTCATCGTAGGGAGTAGGCTTCGCTTTTTGAAAAAAGGGCGTTTTGCCCAATTGTTTCAAATACATACGAATGGCTCCAAGGTCGTTCTCTTGAATGGCTGCAGTCAAATCTGTAATGATGGCCAGTACTCGACCCGGGTAAAACTGTGTAGGGTGTGCAGTAAGCACTGGACGAATAGAGAAATCTTGAAGTCTATTCATCAAATCTTCTAAGTTTCCCGCACGCTCCATACGCATCATGAATTCACTGAGTGAACCTTTACCAGAGAGGTTATTCAGTTTACCGTATGCAGCATCCTCAAGAGCATCTACCAAGACTACTTGTCGCTCGATGTATTGAATTACTTTGAATAGGAAGTTGATTTGCTCCGCTCTATTTTCACCGTCCTTGTATTCCTCAAAAAACTGGGCTATTATTTGAACGGGGCTGTGTCCTTCAGCCAATTTTGCCAAACAGAATTCGTTCAACACTGGAATGAAGATTCCCGTGTTTTTGATTCCGTCAAGCGGTAGGGTTAAAAAGAGACTGTTATAGAGCTGAAATTTCAGTCCTACGTGATTTTCATAATTCGCCGCACTAAGCGCGAGATTTTCATTTACCTCCATATTAGGGTAGTGTAGTTCCTGTTGCTGCCTGGTAAATAGTATACCATTGTTGACGGTCCAATTTTATATTAAGCGCTGCTTGCGCCGCTTCTAAATTTTCCGCTTTTGTCGTTCCTACTACAGGCAATATACCTGAGGGATGCTGTAATAACCAGGCCAGCGCCATGGCCTGTGGCGTCACTTCAAATTCTACGGCCAATGCACTGAGCGCTGAAACAACAGCTTCAGGTAACTTTCCTCCGCCCAATGGGGACCAAGCCATGGGTACGATCCCATCCAATGTGCATTGGTCTAAACGACCATCATCGAAAGCACTAACGTCTTTTACAGAAACCTCCAGCTGATGTACCCCAACAGGCACTGTACTTTGAAGTAATTTCACTTGTGACGGCGTAAAGTTACTGACGCCGAAACTGCGTACTTTTCCGCTGGTGTAAAGCATCTCAAAGGCCTCCGCTACTTCATCCGGATCCATCAAAAGGTCTGGACGGTGCAAGAGCATCACGTCGAGATAATCGGTTTGTAGGTTTCGAAGACTGTCCTCTGCGCTTTGTAAAATGTGCGACTTCGTAAAGTCATAAGCCTTAATGTAGTGCCCCGGCTTCTGATCGCAAACGCGAATGATACCGCATTTAGTGACCAATTCCATTTGTGAACGCCACTCTGGATGCAACTTTAAGGCAGCTCCAAATTCAGCCTCCGTAGTGTGATCTCCATAAATATCTGCATGATCAAAAGTGCTCATTCCTAGGCTCATCGCCTTTTCAATCATGGCCTCATATTGCGCAGTAGTAAATTTGGCATCCCAGATTCCCCAGCGCATGGTTCCTACCACAATATCACTCATCCAAGGTGTACTATACATAGCTTCTAATTGAGCATGCAACATAAGGAATTCTTTACACTACTGCAGCCTAATTCGACGTTGCCATTTACCTGAAACAAACCGAACTGTTCCGTCCTCTACTATGCGTTCTTCTGTTTCCGGAACGACTAAAGAAGAACCATCAGGGTGATCCTCACCGAGCCAATACACTTTGTGCGGGCCCGGTCCCTTTAATGGTAACGGCTGATTTCCTGAATAGAGATTGGGCGGAAGGAAAAAGTAACCGCTACTGCCTGTTGCATAGAGTGTCCCATCACCAAAGGCCACGATGGGATAATAAGAACTCAAGGGATAATGGGCGAGACTCAGGTTTGCGCCGCCTTTTCGAATAGCTACGTGAGGCGCTAGGATCGTCGAGGGGGTAATGACATCGCAACAGTTCATTATTTGCGTCTGAAAAGTAGAATCAATGACCAATTCACAGGTGTAAGCAGCCGCATTCTTTCCGGTGGTTAGAAAATCAAAAACCACCTTTTGCTGCTGACCTGGAGGACGTTGAAAACGCAATTGTTCACCGTTTTGATCGGTTTCATCTAAAAAACGGGGGGTGTAAACGGCAGAATTTCCATCTTCATCGTTAAAATCGAATCGGTCGAAAGTTGGATCTTTCGAGATTGTTAAAGGAACCGATTTATCCACAAAAACGGCTGTATCACGCTCATTTTGAGCGAATAAACATTGGTTTGCGCCTATGAAAATAAGGCAAGAAAAAGCGAGGCAGCGCCCTACAGGCACCGATTGAGGTAAGCATTCCATAATTAAGGGGTTTAGGTTAGTAAAAACTGCTCCTTAATAAGTTAGTCTACGACCCTAAAAGAGTCTACTTTTGCGCCTTAATAATTTTCGGCACATGAACTTGCGCAACATTGCTATTATAGCCCACGTCGATCACGGTAAAACCACCTTGGTAGACAACATGCTTCACACTGCGAAGCTTTTCCGTGACAACCAACAGGTTGACGATCTATTACTGGACAACAACGACCTGGAGCGTGAGCGCGGGATTACCATTTTGTCTAAAAACGTGAGTATCCGTTGGAAGGATACTAAGATTAACATTATCGACACACCGGGTCACAGTGACTTCGGTGGTGAGGTTGAGCGTGTATTGAACATGGCCGATGGGGTAATTCTCTTAGTAGATGCCTTTGAAGGACCTATGCCACAAACGCGATTTGTACTTCAAAAAGCGTTGGCATTAGGTAAAACGCCTATTGTGGTGATCAATAAGGTGGATAAACCCAACTGTACTCCAGATTTGGTACACGACCAAGTGTTCGAATTGTTCTTTAACCTAGATGCAACAGAAGAGCAACTCGACTTTGTGACGGTTTACGGCTCAGGAAAAGAGAAGTGGATGGGACCGGATTGGCAAACGAAGACGGATGACATTACTTATCTTCTAGATACTATTGTAGAGACCATTCCTGCACCAGCAGTTTCAGAAGGTCCTTTGCAAATGCAAATTACGTCGTTAGACTTTAGTTCATTTACCGGTCGTATAGCCATTGGCCGCGTTACCCGTGGTAAGATCACGGAGAACATGCCCATTGCACTATGCCATAGAGATGGAACAATAAAAAAAGCACGCATCAAAGAATTGATGACGTTTGAAGGCTTAGGAAAATCTAAAACGAATGAAGCCATTGCAGGTGAGATTGTCGCTGTAAATGGTATTGATGGATTCGAGATTGGCGATACCATTGCTGACCCTGAAACCCCAGAGGCGTTACCTACAATGGAAATCGACAAGCCGACAATGAGCATGTTGTTTTCCATCAACAACTCTCCGTTCTTCGGTAAAGAGGGTAAGCACGTGACTTCGCAGAAGATTCGCGAACGCTTGCAGTTGGAAACAGAGAAAAATTTGGCGCTTAAAGTTGAAGATACTGGTGCTGCTGACCAATTCATTGTGCACGGTCGCGGTATCCTCCATTTAGGGATNTTGATTGAAACCATGCGCCGTGAGGGGTACGAATTGCAATTNGGGATGCCTCAGGTAATCTTCAAGGAAGTAGACGGTAAGAAGCACGAACCCATCGAAGAATTGACCGTTGATGTACCGGAAGAAAGTGCCGGTAAAGTCATCGAATTGGTCACCAAACGCAAGGGTGAATTACTCGTTATGGAAGCGAAGAATGACCTTACTCGTTTGGAGTTCGAGATTCCTTCACGCGGTATCATGGGTCTTCGTAACAACGTACTCACAGCGACAGCCGGTGAAGCTATTATGGCGCACCGTTTAAAGGAATACCAGCCGTATAAAGGAGATATGGACCGTCGTATTTCGGGGGTTCTTATCGCTAAAGAAGCGGGGAAAGCCAGCACGTACTCCATGGACAAACTCCAGGATCGTGGTAAATTCTTTATCGAACCAGGGGAACAGCTCTATGGCGGTCAGATTGTTGGTGAAGCGAATCGTCCAGGTGACCTCGTTGTTAACCCTTGTATCGCAAAACAATTGAACAACATGCGCGCCGCAGGTAAGGATGATAACTCTGCCTTATTTACACCGATCAAATTCAGCTTGGAAGAAGCAATGGAATACATTGGTGCGGATGAATATGTAGAGGTGACACCGGAAAGTATTCGTTTGAGAAAAATCTTATTGAACGAGAGTGACCGCAAGCGTCAAGCTAAATAGGCGGTCCCTATACTATTGCATAAAAAAGCCCCGCGTTGCGGGGCTTTTTTTATGCTTCCATCTCAATGAGAATATCCAATATGGCGGTTGCCGCTTGGGCTATTTTTGTTCCCGGACCAAAAATCCCGGCTACTCCCTGATCGTACAGGAACTCATAATCTTGAGCAGGTATCACACCACCCACGATCACTAAAATATCCTCTCGGCCAAGCGCCTTCAATTCTGCCAATACAGCAGGAACTAAACTCTTATGTCCGGCTGCTAAGGAGCTCACCCCTAAGATATGAACGTCGTTTTCTACCGCCTGCTTTGCGGCTTCTTTTGGGGTTTGAAAAAGCGGTCCCATATCCACATCAAAGCCTAAATCTGCAAAAGAGGTTGCCACCACTTTGGCACCACGGTCGTGACCGTCCTGTCCCATTTTCGCAACCATTATGCGCGGCCTGCGCCCAGCCTTTTCAGCGAATCGGTCAGATGCCAAGAGAGCCGCCTCAAAATCCTTATTCATTTTCATTTCATTAGAATAAACGCCACTGATCGTTTGAGTTTTCGCTACATAGCGGCCCCAATTTTCCTCTAAAGCAGTAGAAATCTCCCCGAGCGTTGCACGAACCTTCGCTGCTTCTACAGCCAAAGCTAGTAAGTTTCCTTTTCCGTCCTTCGCACATTTTGACAATGCCGTAAGTGCTTTATCGACTGCTTGCCTGTCGCGCGCCGCACGCAGGGCGGCTAAGCCAGCCACTTGGGCTTCACGCACTTCATCCCCGCGCACCTCTAAAATATCGAGTTCGGCGCGCGCACCATTTTCAAATGCATTTACACCCACGATAATATCCGATCCGCTATCGATACGTGCTTGTTTTTTTGCTGCAGCTTCTTCAATACGCAGCTTCGGTATACCCGCTTCAATGGCTTTCGTCATGCCCCCAAGTGCTTCCACTTCTTCCATCAGCGCCGTTGCGCGATCGATCAAATCCGCAGTGAGTTTCTCCACGTAATACGATCCGCCCCACGGATCGGCCGTAAAGGTAATATCGGTTTCTAATTGCAAGTGCAATTGTGTGTTTCGGGCAATTCGCGCGGAAAAATCTGTAGGAAGTGCTATGGCTTCATCCAAAGAGTTGGTGTGCAAACTTTGCGTGCCGCCCATAGTTGCTGCCATGGC